>Ga0247734_1002309_pt1 | contig 12701 bp, 18 predicted proteins | sample UWRJL103311B2_FD_180933 | JGI IMG/M metagenome (GOLD analysis project Ga0247734, IMG submission 180933) | Plant litter microbial communities from Arlington Agricultural Research Station in Wisconsin, United States - UWRJ-L103-311B-2 | ecosystem: Environmental > Terrestrial > Plant litter >... | reverse complement strand
AATTGAGAGTGTAGGAGCGAATGGAGGGGTATAAGGTGGTATTGGCTAACCTCAATTTGGACTAGTAAAGTGGCGAAAACTTATGGGAACCGGTTGTACAAGCTAACCACTATAAAAGTAAGCATATCTCATTATCGAAGCCGCGAGATTGTCGAGGTTGTAGTTCATCTAGTAAGCAAAGTCGCATCAACCTGTCAACAGCTGTGGCCAGAACGCACAAAATGGTCACTCACCACTTACTCACTGGTTCTTACACCAATTCAAGCCTTTATCTCCTTGCGTTCGACACGATTGCGAGGACACTCACACTTAATGCTACTGTTCCCGGGTTTGGTCTACATCAGTTCGTCACCTCTAATGCTGCTCGTGACCGTATCTATGCCACCACCATGAGTGAGCCACCCCGGATCTTCTCATGGGCTATGACACCGGACTATAAGTTTACCCACTTGAATACTGTCAACGTTAGTAAGTACATGCATGGCCGCAGATTTCATCAATCATTCACCGTGGAGTCAAAATCTGACTAACGCAGCCTCCTCTTCGTGTTATTTCTCGGATAATGGAGAGTATGTTTTCAGTGCTGGGGGTCCAACCGCTCGAATCCACGCCTTAGATGTTGATGGGGGCATCGGTCGGCAGGTGGACGAGATGTTTTATGTTCCCAAGGAAGATATCGCAAATGTGAATAAGACGCGAGCTGCTGTGGTATGCAAGACACTACACTTGATGTCATTCATTTTTGTAATTTATAATATTCTTTAGCTTTGGGGTGCCCATGGTTTTGACGTCAATATCAACAACAAAGGTTTTGTCCCACATCTGTGAGTCTCCAACAATTTCGATAATAAGTCCAAGCTAATTATGAACAGGGGTTGGGATTCAATCTTCGTGTATGACATTTTGAAAAACGGCACAGCTAAATTGTTATCCATCAATTTGAGTCCCGAAAAAGGTGATGGTCCTAGAAACGTCTATCCTAGTAAGAATGGTAAATATCTTTACGTGGTATGTTACATCCTTTACCCATATAAACAAGCAATGTGAGCTAATTGTCATACAAAGATCAACGAACACAGTAAGTTTCATAGTTCAAGCTAGCATTTTCGAAGTTTTAACAGCTCATAGGTCAATATCTTGACATCTTCGAGATCGGTGAAACCCGGCTGAAACACAAACAACGAGCAAGCGTAATTCCTGATGGTAAGTTTTGCGAAGCTTTTAATGTTTGCTCAGATGAGGACTGACTTTTAAATTACGCAGAAAATCGTGGCAAATTTACCTACCGAAGCAACGCCGTTCAGCTCTCTCGCGATGGAAAATATCTCTTCACCAGTACTCGTGGGTGGAACGACACGGAGGCTAAAGGCTGGGTTGCCACGTTTGCTTTGAACAGCCGTGGTTCCCTGAAGTCAGACAAAGCCCTCACTTACTATGAAGCACCGCTCACACTTGGATCTGCTGGTGGTCTTCGAGTTGCTTTCTGGGAGGATGATACTACCTCTAACCCAAAAGGATTGACAGACTACATGTATTTAAGCGATACGTCGGCTGGATATATGTTTATCCTGGGTTGGACACCCTCAAACCACACGATCAGTCAGGTGGCTGCATTGAAGTACGACAATGCATCACCTTATGAGGCTGTCTGGCTAGATTAAAAACAGATCAAGCTGTGAGGTGGGTAACATTCACTTGGATCTTGGGTGGATTGGTTGCATCAAGAAGACGATCGGTCTCAGGATCGGTCTTAGCCAACAATAGAACGATTCTCATCATCTAAAATGTCACGCTTTCCCCCTCCAACTCCAGTATGCAGAGCGTCATACACTTAACGGTAAACATACCATAAAGAAAATATGCAGTATTAGTATGCGCCTTTAGTAAGCAATTAGTCTCGCGCCATTGAACTTCCAGAAATCATTGATCGAAGACTTCCGCTGAATAGCCTAAAAATTGAACTTTTGTGCGCGTCTACAGAAATCATGTGCCGACGCTATTATCTACCCAATCTACCCAAGTGACAATTCCATCGGCTAGCTTCAGATACAGCTCCAGCCCTAGGCCCAACAGCACCCATATTTTTCATTTATACTATTAATTGGGCTGGAAGCCTATGCGGATATGCAAAGCACGCTATTTCTTAAACCGAGGGAGCACTATTTGATTCGCGGTTTAAACTCACCTTGAGAGATCATAGCGAATGTCCGGGATTGGCTGATGGTAGACTGTGCATTACTTAGACGTACAGGATTTGAGAGAAGTATCTGTCTGTATACTTCACTGCTGGACAGTATATTGCAAAGCAGGAATGGTGCGATTTGGCAAATGGTTCACCAGTATAAAAGAACTGAACTAGTACATCACTAAGAGGCGTTCTGATATTAGATTCACTTATCAAAAAGCGTGGGCACCATAAACATTAAGAAATCATGTAATATTACTAGGAGCCAACTCCAATTTAATATACAGAGTATACGCAGCAATATCTAACAATATCCAACTTATAACATTATATTTTGATGCTTTACAAGCATGATTATGAGGAGGCCATATCAGAGGACATATCTAAAATTATTGTTCTCGAATTCTGTTTGATCTCTCATTCCCGCTTCATTACTGTCCTCTTTATTCGCTGGACCATAAAGCTTGTTTCGGCGATTGTTGACAGTAAACATATAAGCTATGGATCACATTGTTAGAAAGTTTTTTAGATCGTCATTGAATGGCAGCTGGAGCTTTATCAACTTACCCAGAAGAAGTAGATGGCAACTAAGCTTAATACTATAGCCAACCAAGAGGCCAATAGTTGCACCTCTGTAGTACGGAGCCTGCGCTGGCTCTACAACAAACGGCCCAGCAAAGTTACCCCAGCAGTAAGCAGTACTTTTGATTTATAAAATTAGCAGGGCACTCAAACTTACACCGTGAAGAATTTACCTACAAAACTAAAGCGCTTGCCAGCGAACGGTGGGTGAAACCACCCATATTTGATGAGATAGTGGTCAAAGAAACTGTAAACCCCACTGACTGTGAGTTGACTAGCCAGAAAGCTGCAAGTCGGCCCCAGGTATTGCTTCGTGGAAGATAGGCCATGCAGGCAGCTGACACAGTGCAAAGGATATTTGCCACCGTGGCAGTAAGTAAACGAGCTGTCATCCTAGTCAATGTGTGAAAGGATGTGCGATGACGGCTGACTTACAGTTTGGTACTGTCAAGATCACTGTGCCACCAATGAGCAGAGAGATGATTTGTACAGCATCTCCAACCGACTTTAGCTTCGTTGTCATTGTTGTATCAAAACCCATGTCGCGAATGATAATGGTTGAGAAGGAGTTGACGACGCCATTTGGGATAGCACTGGTGTCATATGTTAGCTACACTAGATATTGAGATAGTGCTGCATGATACTCACGCTGCGAAAACACTGATAAATATAAGTATGGTCTTGGGGTCAGTGAAACCGGCAACAACTTGGCCTCTGTCGAAATGTTTGTTCTTGATCCCAGTCTCGTTGCCGGCGACACGGTGGACAGCAATCAACCGCTCGCGATGATTGAGGAAAATAGCGTTCGAAGGCGAATCCGACAAAACAAACCAGACTACGACGGACCAAAGTATGGTAACGGCTCCTAGCTTTCAGGATGTCAGTTGTTATCTGGCGAAAGTTGCATTGCAAGCCTTTTGGGTACACACAATGTAAAAAATAAGTTCCCAACGTTCGGGTTTTATGTCTGCTGGAAGTTTTGAAATGCCCATAGCCATGTAAGATCCAACCTTATAGTGGTTAGCAAAAGATTGATACATGAATGTAATGAATGAAAAAGACTTACGATGCCACCCCAGCCCAGAGAGGAATACCAGATGCATTGGCGAAGAGGGATTTCCCTGCGTGTATACCAAAAACCAGTCATTAGAGTCAAGCCTCTGAGTAAGAAGAGTCAGTAACTTTCACCATATCCACAAATTCTTTCAAACGGGAAGATCTCACGGTGTGACTGCAGCCTCAAACATTCCCATGAAGACTATTACACAAGTTAGTTACGTCTTTATTTACATCCATATCAGCTCACATCGAACCGCCACTGTGTGAAGTTAGCGAGACCTCCTTCCAAAAGTTTATCCCATATATGTTTGAACTTACAAGCGCTACGGTAAGACCGAGCCTGGGTCATGATGAGTACCGTTATACCCCAAAGCATGATGCTAACTGCAAGTACTTTCTGGGCAGGGAATCGGCCAATAAGCCAACCACAAGGATATTGGCCAAAGAAGTAGCCAGCATAAATCACTAGGAGATTGTTAGCAAACCGTCCCTGAACTTAGGTGTAGTAAGCGTGCAAACTCCAGGCTGCAAATAACTCACTAGCAGACAAATAGTTAAATTGTTTCCCTTTCAATCCGAGAGCTTTCTGATATCCAAACAGGTTGGCATAGTTAAGAGATGTCTTGTCGATAAATTGCAATGCCTGCGTGACAAGGAAGATCGGAAGTATAATTAGATCGAGTTTCCATCGAACCTTTTTTGTCTAGGAGTGATGTAAGCTGTTTGGTTTATAAAGTTGAGTAACACTAGTACGCACCTCTTTCTCGGAAATCTCTAGGCCCAAGGCCTCCAGATATTCATCATAACCCACAGCATTTTGTCGCTGAACTGCATCTAGCCCCTGAATGCTGCTCTTCTGCCCAGCATGATCTATGATTTCAACCTCAGCCTTTGTTACGTCCGCCATTGTAGGTGTCCAATGTATGCTTTCTGGCTGTGGGGGGCGTTTTTGTGGACAATCCTAATTTGAGAAAATTCTGGGAATAGGAAAGAAATTTCCTGTGATTTACCAGGCCATCAATCTTTTATCATCATTTTCAATTTCCCCAACATCGTAGCTCCAAACTTAAGTGTGGGGTCCTGGGGTTCTAGAGTGGGCTTGCTAGTTAGTCATTTTAGCACAATTTATGTAGGTAGGGCTTCACGGTGACTCTCCACGGCGACTATCCGCGGCGTTTACACGAGGATCAAATAGCCCCATAATTATGAAGCATTCCACTATCCTAGGTTCCGATTCATCCTTCCATATTTAGAATGATATTATATGATTTATCAAGTAACGCGGGGAAATAACATGAGTTTAACATTCATCGCTTCCTGGAAATATTGACCTTCATCATCATGGGTCTAGTGCAATCAACATTATCTGGCGGTTCATTGTCAAAGAGCTCAAAGGACCAAATAGAAAATCAAACCACGTATCTTGCCAAACCAAGCGGCCCATGCTGCCTCAGAGGCACCATTCATACTGGAGAGGCGCGCGGGGAGTGGGAGACGATCGCAGGTGTTGAGACTTACATTTCAACACCGCCAGCAGGGAAAGAGAACGGCAATGTATTACTGTACTTTCCAGATGTCTGGGGGATGTTTCCCAACGGGTTCTTGGTAATGGATGCTTTCGCTGATGCTGGATACTTGGTGCTTGGACTTGATTATTTTCGTGGGGTACGTTAACAATTTCTTGGCCATTATCTTTATTCCCTCTCATCCCTCTGATCTTATAATTTGCACTCATGGCTAACTCCATACGTCTTGTTGCAAACCAGGATCCAGTTTGGAAACACAGGAAATCACGTCGTGATAACAGCGATCCAGACTTTGATTACGAGGCGTGGAAACTAAAGCACACTGCATTTGCAGATAAGGCTGTGCCGGAGTGGGTAAAAGCTGTCGTCCAACGACAGAATAATGGGAAAACAAAGTATTTTTGTGTCGGATATTGCTTTGGGGCACCATATGTGTGTAATCAACTGGCGGATGGGGTCGTTACGGCTGGCGCATTTGCTCATCCAGCTTTCCTCAAAGAGCACCATTTCCAGAATATAAGAAGTGAGTCTCTTCAGCTGAGCTACCCTATAGAAGTATATGGTTGAATTAATATATTATAGAACCCCTTTTTCTGTCTTGTTCGGAGATTGATCATACGTTCGACGTTTCATCACGGAGAAGAGCACTGGACATTCTTCAGGAGGGCAAAAGGATATTTCACCACCAATTATTCTCTAGTGTTGAACACGGTTTTGCTTTGCGAGGGGATCAAAACGATCCTTACCAACGTATGTGTATCTGGATACAGTGTCTTCGGGTATTCACTAACATGAAATGATATAGGCTGGGTAAAGGAAGAAAGTCTTGCTGGAATTGTAAAGTGGTTTGATTTTTGGGCAAAACAATCATAAGCAGGTCTTTATAATTCTTCTTAGTAAATACATGAATGGCTGTCGTCTGAGATTTTACAGGTTACTCAATGAACTTAGAATCGTGATCAAGGAACTATCGTGACTTCAATACAAAAGAAGCGTCAGTTCCAAGAGGATCTAAAACTTGCTTTATTTTAAAGAATTCTAAGGAAAGACGAAGTCAGATGTCATTTAGAATCTATTCGTCACTTGCTAATCAAAATCCCAAAGAAGAATATCGAAGACTATGCGGGTCGGGATTCGACCGAAGAAAAGCCTTCTGGGGTGGATGGTGTGGATAGTGTGGAGAAGGATATGGGGAAGAGTGGCTAGTCGGCGAAGTTCCGGAGATGTATGACCGAACGAAATCTCTTGGCCGGACTAGCCACAACCTGAGAGGGTTTAAAACCAGAACAACACAAGGGTTGACTAATTTTTATTGATAGCTTGTATATAAGGCAAAAGCCAATGGGACGTTAAATAAAGAGCCTTCCCTTTAGAATTGAATAGTATATCACGCGCCACACCTTACCTCAAAAACTTCTCTTATCTATTCTGCTAAAATATGTCGTTTCCTCCAAGAGCGCTTGACTTCACCAACGATGTGGCGATTGTAACGGGAGCTGGGTCCCGGATGGACGGTGAGTTCTGTATTTATCAGCCCCTTATTGAAGAAGAAGAAAGCATTCTTTTTACGGGGACACATACTTACACAAATCACCCAACAGGTGAGATTGGCAATGGAAGAGCTAGTGCGATCCTGCTAGCCCGCCATGGAGCCAAGGTTGCCCTGCTCGACTTAAATATCGACTGGGCCAAAGATACCAAGTGGATGATAGACGAGGAAGGCGGCGTATCAGAGATCATCCAATGCGATGTGACCAACGAAGAATCGTGCAAAAAGGCCGTAGCCAAGACCCTGGAGCTTTGGGGAGCTGTTCATATCCTGGTCAACATTGGTGAGTTGTTTTTATTTGCAGCTAACTGTGGGGGTGGCCAAGATCTACTTAATGCATCTCTGACACAAATATAAAAAAACAGTTGGCGTTGGCGGTGCGATGGGTGATGCTACAGTTATTAATATGGATGCGTGGGAGAGAGACTTCCGGATTAACGTGACGAGCATGGTCATGATGAGCAAATACGTGATACCGGAAATGCGAAAGGAAGGGCGTGGTTCCATCGTGAACATGTCATCCGTCAGTGGCTGTAAGTTTAATTCTGATTCTATTCCCTTTTCCCTTGGAGATAGCTTAACCTACAACTTATTAATATATTTTAAAAATATTTGAATCGTTGCTCTGCATGTGTGATTGAAAAAAGGACCATATACAATGCATTTAGCACACAATGATTACTGATCTGTGAATAGTACTTGGCGGGAATCCTAGCCTGCTTTATCCCACCACCAAAGGAGCTATTATCCAGATGACACGCGCCATGGCTGCCCACCACGGCAAGGAGAATATACGCGTGAACTGCATCTGTCCTGGGATGGTATACACGCCCATGACCCGTGGGCGCGGGATGACCGACGAGATGCGAGAAGCGCGCATCAACCAAAATCTCATGAAGAAAGAAGGGACCGGGTGGGATGTTGGTAACGGTAAGAAAGAAATATAAATCTGAAACCATGCTCCCCTTTCCGTCAGCTCCTTTGCTAAGGTTTCTTTCTTCTTCTTTAGCAATTCTATTCCTCTCTAGTAAAGATGCTGGGTGGATAACGGGACTTATCATGCCGGTCGACGGCGGGGTATGTAAATTCCTTAACTCCAAAAAATCCAAAAATAATCTCATCTCATCTCTCTCTCGAATGGGGTGAGTCTGTATCAATGCTTGCTGACTATTGTAGACCACGGCAGGGAAAGCGGATAGACCTGCGTTGAAAGCTGACACGTTGGCAGAGGGGAATACTGGTGTTTCTAATTAGAGGTATTTTAGAGTTTAATGAAAGGAAAGAAGAGAAAAGAAATTAGAAGAGAAGAGAAAATCCAATAAGATTTACCATAACCGGATTCCAAGATTGGTTGGTAGCATAGCGTCTTATCTTATGTCATATAAATCTTGAGATTGGGAGAAGAAGAAAGAAGAAAGTTTTCTTAACTAGGAATATTTTCAAAAAGAGTACTTGTTATTGCTAGCTGGAATATTTAATATTTGTTATTGAGTGTAAGCCAGATACTATGCCTGGGAGTTCTAAACTTATGTTCAAAAGAATCGGTACTTCATACATAGAGTTGGTGTATAATTAAAACCTTCAAGCTAGTTAATTTTGATTTGGTGTGAATTCCTTTGTTACAGTGATTCCTAGAACTATATAAATTAAGTACTACCACTATCAAAATGGACACATCGTTTCGCCTGTGTCCATGAGCACCTCCGGAAAGCAGTCTAAACCAGCCATTGATCCCATATTGCTGCTTCTGAGGTAAGGATTCATGTCGAATTCAATCGAGATTGCGGGATCAACATAAGGAAAGGCTGGAATCCAAGGGTAGGTTGGAACAAAATCATCTTCCTGACTATGGTTATCCAGTGATGATGATGATGGCTGTGCAGAAACACGGTTAAGCCCTTTAACAATGATGTTTAAGCTACGTTCAAGCAGGGGGCATAGTCTCATTCCTGTATTAAGAGCACGCAGAAATGTTCGAAGGACTGGGTGGGACGAGCCAAGGCCGCTATGGGTAGCATCTTCTAGAATGGCTGATGCGCCAGTGTAGATGCAGTAGCCCATTAAGTAGGTAATATTTTCAAGACCGAAGGTAGACTCGAGGAGAAGCACTAACTTTTCAATGCTCCGAGAGGCATCTACACAAAGTTGGTAGTATGTGGGAATAGACCAAAACGGACGGTGAGCGAGAATGACGGTGGTAAAGTATAACAGACTTCAAGTCGGTCAGTAAACCGAATGCTTTAAGTGGGATAAGAAATTGAGACGTACTTTTGTGATATGATATGAGGTGGTGGGCAGATAGTTGGGAGCGAGCTTGGATCATATCGTAAGTGTGCAGGCGAATTCGCACGCCACTGTGCAAGGCGGGGTTTGATGTCAAGGAGGGATGCTTCGGTAATAATCCTACTTCTTCGAGAAAAAGCTGAACAATCACATCGTTGATGATAATAGCTAGCTTGCAAGAATTGGCAAAACAAGAGACGACATGGCTTTTGTGGGGTGGGTACTGGCCACTGGAGAGCTTCGTGAGATTTAGCGAGTGGCCGTAGTAAGGAGTCCACACCTCCATCTCTGTTGAATCATCCACTGATATTTTGGTAAGTTTTTTTTTCAGTTTCTAGGTAGCTATGTACGTACACTCATCTAAAGTACTGTGATGAAGGAGCTCGGTAACAGCAGGAAGCCGTCCGGCATAGAGACTGGTGGCCCTATTGTCAGACTCCGTCAGTTGATGCACCTTGAGAATATAGTAAAAAATAGAGTATACCCACTTATCCCAGAAAAAGCACGACCAAAATAGCCGTCTTCGAATCTCGAGGTCGACCGGACCAAGACCCTTAATATCTGGAACGCTATACTGCAAGCCAAGATCACTGGCCATCCGAAATGCTATACCACTGTAAACCCATGCCTGAGAGATAGATCCACTAGCTAATTCACGAGCGCTGAGTTGCAGCAGTGCTTGCACGGTTGGGATTGAGCTTGGCTGCTGGATCGCAGTTCCGAGGAGGCGACGCACTCTTGCAAGCAAGAACTCGGCAGAATTACTGTCCTGATACTTTGCTGCATGAGCACAGATGACTGTCAGTAAAAACTCCGAGTAGTAGCGTCCTCCAATCGCCATATCGCCTGCAGGCCCATGTCATAGATTAGCATTCATCGTTTCCATAAAGTTGCTCGCTAGGAGCAAGTTACAGAGTAGTACACAGCAGTTGTGACTTACGGATAAATGCTGGCCGATAAACCCACATGAACATGGGAGAGACCCATGTCCAATGCAAGTGTAACAACTTGGCCAAAATCTCGCGTGGAATTCCGGTTTGCAGCGATGCATTTCCTAACGCAAACTCCTCCCAGGTGGCAGACTCCCTAGCCTGAGCGGCTAGACTTGACCGCGAATCTACCCTCGTGGGGCCAGCGTGGTGATCGGGGGATGCTAGAGACATTGGTAAGTCCACCGTGGGAGGGTCATGAACGGCAGACGTCGGACCATAATATCGTATCTCGCCGTGCTCATCGACGTTGAGGTCCTCTCGGGTGGGCTCTTTGCTGATGGCAAGGACGGGCGCGCTACTTGTTTGATCCGCTGGTATACCCTTGGGCACTATAAGCGGGAGATAATGAGCAGATGAGGTATCGGCGATGTCCAACGGACTATGTCTATGGCCGTGGTCTTCTTGAGCGGCCGAACCGTGAGTACGAGCTGGGGAGGGCGAATTGTCATCTTTCCCGTTGAGTTGTGTAATTGTATCTTCAGCTTCTTGTAAACGTTTCGCCATAGCAATAATTTGGCTGATTGGCGGTGCCTTGTCATAGTGGCATTCGTCATGGTACGCCTCACAAGTCTTGCATATAGGCTGGCTCCCTTCGCATCGCACCTAGAGCAACAAAGCCGCAATCAGCTTAGATCATTAATTGTAGATTCATGCCATCAGTTCTTTCCAGTGAACAATATAGAATAACAAGTGAAGAATAATCGAAGCCAGAGTGGCTCAAGTACCAACCATGTACGTACTTTTCTTGTTCGACAATTAGCACACGTCAACCCGCGATAACGGCGACTCGCATGTTGTTGCGTCCTGGATGCTTTACGGTTGGCGGGCCGTGCCCTGGCAGCACCAGCAGGCGTATACTCGTGTAGGGATTCCATGGATGAAGCAATGCGAGTGAGGAAGAGGGGGTAGGATCAAGTCAACCACCAGCTATATATAATTCTAATAGCTGCACGACGAGAGTGAGCTACATATAACGGTGGATTGAGAGACTAGCAGTGCATTAAAGTCGTAGAGTAGCAAGGAAGGATTAGGAGAACAGATGAAAAGAGATCCGAAGAGTTGTAGAGGAGTAGACAGATGTGGTGATACGTATGGCGATGGAGATATGAGTAGAAAATGTGAGCAGGACGTAGAGATAGATTTGAACGTCTAACCCAGTGGGTTGACTAGGGTAGCTTCTTGCTAGTCTACGTCAGTGCTAGTAGATCGATCTCCTCTTACCCCATGATTGATTCTGCACCGGAGTTGGGATCCACTACTATAAGCGAGGCTTGGATGGCGAAGGATGCGGGGCTTGCGTTATGTAATTTTCTAGATTAACATGAATCAAACTCATATCAAAATTCTTAGGTAATACTCTGTTCTGAATCTTTATTTTGTTACCGGACTTTTGCAAGTCTCATACAACTATGGTTCTCTATGCCAGGAATTATCTTCGTTGAATATTGGCGGAATATAAAGATATATTTTACTACATATGCTAACAATATTTCCATGATGATGAGTTGACCTACATTCAGAGTGTGCGATCCGTTTCCCATTGACTCGGAAGAGGTAGGGTTAGACATGGGATGCCTGAATCTGTGTTAGAGTTCACTGAATTTCATGAAACTGTGATTGATTGGAAGAATCTTGTGAAAACTACATTTAACATATCTCTAAAACTATCTAAGAGCCCTTGTCATTTGAATGCTTCTATTCACCTCTAAATGAGCTAGTTTTATCAATCTATTTATTAGTATCGGCTGTGCCACATATAAGTTCGTGTAGGCACATCTCTTCTAAAACATCTTGCCCAATGTGACGTCCCTACCCCCTCACCACTTTCCATATCTTTAAAATATCACCACTTACTTCTCTATCCATTCTTTAATCTTCTTAATCTGCGCCTCTGTTTCATCTTTGATAAACTTCTTCCATTTTCCCGCAAGACCTCGCGACACGTATTTGTGTAACGACTTCCCGTTCATATCTTTGATTTTTTCAATATGATTAAACATCGAAATTTTAAAAAGGCCGACATGTCATGTATTTATAAATATGGTTCATCCAATTAACTTCCTGCCAAAAATATATATAAGCATAAGGACACTTGTTAATAGAGGGATATTTAAATAGTTAAGGATTAGAGCATGTAAGGCGGAGGGCACTAAGACGTTCTAATTCTAAAACCTAATCGATCTTGACTACATGTCAAGTTGATATAGGATTGAAGAAACAATTACTAGTTAGGTTAAATTGAAATAACTTAAACTTTTATTACTAACATTATAGTTTGTATTACTTATTATACAAGTAAACTTTTTCATAAAGCTCTAATCTAACAAAACCATATTTGTATATCAAGTTAAATATGCTAAAGAGAGATCCCCAGATCCTACGGTCCTAAGGTTTCTAGGTGTAATTTATTATTTCTAGACTTCTGTAAATAACTATTAAGATATAAAAATATAAATAAATAAACCTATTAGTAGAAACGTTCGCAAATGGGGTACCGAAAGTATGTGATAAAATCAAAGATATTG
>Ga0247734_1002307_pt1 | contig 12703 bp, 14 predicted proteins | sample UWRJL103311B2_FD_180933 | JGI IMG/M metagenome (GOLD analysis project Ga0247734, IMG submission 180933) | Plant litter microbial communities from Arlington Agricultural Research Station in Wisconsin, United States - UWRJ-L103-311B-2 | ecosystem: Environmental > Terrestrial > Plant litter >... | reverse complement strand
TAGATTTGAATCTTATTGACGAAGGATAGAAAAAACGTACGAAGAACCTCTTGCTCTTTGGCTTGACGTCCAGGAATATCAAGGAGAACGCTGCAGCGAGACCAATCCATAATACGATCAACCCCGCTATCAACCTGACCAGCCCACTAACAGGGGTCAAATTTCCAAACGCCTTCGCCCTCAAGAATCTTGGGAATGAGTCTTGCTCCATCGCACGGAAGCAGTACTCTTTCTGCGAATGGAACATGTCCGGTATCTGGGCCATGAGGCTGAGTTCTGTGGCAGACTTGGGCTCATGCGAAGACGATAGGGGGAAAGAATGAATTCGCAGAGATGGGGGGAGATAAATCTCGTGGTTTTCGGGACTATCCACAGTGTTAGCAGCTGGTGAGAGGTAGCGATAGTATATGCGCTCTGCAGACGCGATGAGGTCCATGCGGCTGATGGCAGATGAGCGAGGAATAACAGTAGGGGCTCTACTTGCTCTCTTCATGTTGAATAGGGTTGGTGTGCGACCACCTGTGAGTGAGAATGGTGTGGTAGAGCGTCCTGGTTCTGGTCCGGGGGATGTGGAGCCGACATGGGTGTGGTCATCGTCGACAGACGCTAAATTCCTCTTGTCCTGCTCGCTCAGCATCTCGCCTGTGCTCGCAGTGCTCCTCTTTCCCGCCGCTGCTGAGTCTGGATGTAGCCCAACAACGGTGCCATAGATGGACCCACGACGCCTCGCATAGTCCCAGTACTGAGGCCAGTCCTCCTTAATCGTTCGTCCCGACTTGCGGACATCTTTGAAGTAGGCACGGCACAGATTCTCATGTTGCTGAACATCCAGCCAGAAATCTAACATGTCTTCGGACCCTTCACGCTGCAGAAATAAGCTGTAACCAGAAAATGCATGAGCGACTGAACACGAAGAAAACGTAGAAGCTGTCGCGCACTAGAACATGAAGAGATCGACAGGTGGACGCGTTTTCCGAGAGAGAACTTCCGTAAAAGACGGCAGTCGATTCCGCAATGAGCTCGCCCAATCATCCTGCTGTCTCTTCTCGTCGTCCATGGTCGTAGTGAGGAAGGAGGAAATCAACGGTCACATCAGTCACAGCCATTCTGAACCCACAAGGGAAATTGAGCTGAGGTAAGCCTAGCTCATTCCATCCCGCCACTGCCCGCCACGATGAGCTTCACGAAAGCATTCTCCCCCGCACTACGAGAGCTTAGAGTGCTCATGTCTCAGTCAGGTCCAGCCTCTGCTGGCACACGGTGCGTCCTCAGAAATTTATTCTGCAAGAGGCCAGTAAATTGACTCAAATTACAGAGAGTTTATACTATCGAAATACGCCTCTCTCAAACAACATAACCCAGACCTGCCAGTACTGATTCGCGAGGCCAATGGCACTCCTGCTCGCATATTCGCTCGTTTTGGTGTGTTCAAGGCTTACTACAAGCACATTCACGCTCTTCTAACATCTAACTCGTGTAAATTAGAGAAGGGAGTCGAGAAACACGTAGAATTGGACGGGTTATCGAAGGCAGAGGTTGAAAAGAAATTCGCAGAGCTTGTACAAGTCTAAAGAGCTCCACTCAACAACTCCGTTACTGAAATCCTTCATGTCCTCTGTTATCCGGGTTAGGTGGAGTGCCGTTCGCGCAGGATATATTCTGGCGCATGGCCCGTCTTCAGGAACTTCTATATTCCGAGATCATATCTGGCAACAATTCGCATGGCTTTCCTGCTCCCCAATCTCGGTACCTTGCTGTTACTCTGCTGGCGTGCTATGGGCGCAACTAGACGCAAGCGAGGAGCTCATGCAGCAAGTATATTAATACTCGTAGAAGCCTTGGTTTTCATATGCCGCTGGACTTTTGTTTGATGCTACCCTTTCTTATCGTGTGCTCCATAACATTGATCCTGGTCCTATATAAGTGAACAAAACAGCAACCGGTTCACGTTCTCTCCTTCCCTGCTGTCATGACGTCCGCTAGAGGTCTCGACGATGCCAATGTCGCGCTAGCTGAAGTTGGCTTAGAGAAGATTGACAAAACCGAAAAGCATCCGGGATCACACATCTCAGAGTCGATTACCAGCTTGGAAGCTGAATTCGATGAGGTCCATGCAGGCCTCGAGTTCCCTACAGAGGAAGAAAGGCAGAGCTTGAGGAGAATTTCGGACGCTTTGCCATGGCCTGCTTACCGTTCGTAATTGCGTTTACGATGTTTTCAGGGATGCTGAATAAATCGCGTCATTTTTGGCAGTAATTGCGGTCGTCGAGATGGCAGAACGATTCTCATTCTATGGTTCCACAGTCTTGTTCACCAATTTCATTCAATGGCCGCTCCCGCCTGGCTCTCATACCGGTGCTGGAGGTCCGTCCGACGAAGGTCAATCTGGAGTCCTTGGTATGGGACAGCAAGCATCGACTGGTATCTCGACTTTTTATCAATTCTGGTATGTGGTATCACCCTTCGTCGCTTTCGCTATCTAACAAGCCCCAGGTGTTACATTACCCCTCTACTAGGAGCTTACGTCGCCGATGCCAAGCTGGGCCGCTACAACACGGTCTGCGTCGCGGTGGCCATTGCTCTTGTTGGACACGTCCTCCTCATTGTCGCTTCCGTACCAGGTGTTGTCGAGAATCCAGACAGCTCTCTTGCGTGTTTTATCCTTGGATTGATCATCATGGGTCTCGGAACCGGTTTCTTCAAGGCGAATATCGCGCCCTTGGTCGCAGAACAATATAGGAAGACTAAGCTCTTTATCAGAGTAACGAAAAGCGGCGAGAGAGTAATCGTGGATCCAGTGTTCACCGTTTCCAGAGTTTACATGGTCTGCACCTTTCACTTTACCATGGAAAATGGGCAACTTATTCCTCGAGCAGTATTTCTACCTATTCATCAATGTCGGAGCTCTCATTGGGTCGATTACAATGGTCTACGCTGAGAAGGTGACATTCTTCTCCGAAATCTACCGAACGCTTCCTCATTGGGTTTTAGTATGTCGGCTTCTGGTTATCCTTCACTTTGCCTACGATTATCTTCATGCTGTGCCCGCTCATCCTCGTCTTCGGACGCAACCGCTACCATCGGTCTCCGCCCACCGGCTCCGTATTTGGAACCTTCCTCAAGTTGTTGGCGCATGCGATGAAAGGCCGCTTGTCTCTCAACCCGGTAGCGACATACAAGCGTATGACTGCTGACGACTTCTGGGAGAGTGCAAAGCCCAGCAAGATCATCGACAGAGGGGAGAAACTTCCGCTATGGATGGACTTCAACGATCAGTGGGTGGATGAAGTGAGAAGAGGAGTGAAAGCTTGCGGAGTCTTCGTCTGGTTCCCGGTGTACTGTGAGCCTCGCGTCTTTCTCTTTCTTCTTTCGCTGAAGAGGGAATCAGGGCTCCCGTATAACCAGCTGGTCAACAATTTGACTTCCCAGGCGGCCACCATGAGTACCCATGGAGTACCGAATGATGTCCTGGGTAATTTGGATCCTTTCGCGCTGCTCATCTTCATTCCCTTGTGTGATCAGATTGTAGGTGTTTCTCGTTTTGCTCGAGCTGCCATTCACTCACAACATTTCCGATAGATATACCCTGCCTTGAAACGCGCAGGAATCAACTTTACAGCACTGAAGAAAATCACGGCTGGATTCTTCACTGGATCCATTGCCATGATTTGGGCTTGTGTTGTTCAACATTACATCTATAAGACGAACGCTTGTGGGGACCAAGTGTCGGCTTGTGATACACCTTCGACGCTGAATGTTTGGATTCAAACTGGAGCGTACGTCTTGGTGTCCTTTTGGCTGGTTCTTATACTAATGTTAAGTCATTGCTAGGTACGTTCTGGTTGCACTTTCGGAGATTTTCGCCAGTATCACTGGACTGGAATATGCCTTCACGAAGGCTCCGAAGAACATGAGGTCTCTGGTGCTCGCCATCTTCTACTTTACCAGTGCCATCAGTTCGGCTATTGGAGAGGCCTTTGTTTGTACGCTTTATTCCTCCCCCATTTTATTTGCGCCCACTCAGCTTATTGGCTATGAATAGCGCTGGCGACCGATCCTCTGCTCGTATGGAATTATGGAACTATGGCTGTCATCGCCGGCATAGGAGGCTGCTTATTCTGGTTGAGTGTGTATAAACTGGATGCTCAGGAAGAGAAGCTGAATGAGATGGGGCCTGGAAATCTACATAAAGTAGATCCGGAGAAGATTAATGAGAAAGTCGGTGCCGATGTGTAAGTCGGAAAGATTGTTGTTGTTGTGATATTCATTTTTTTCTGTGCATTTCATGTCAGAACGACTTCACACGTGTGAACCACTCCAACTATGAAAAGAGAGACCAAGCCAACCGCTCCTCGATACGGATTCTCTTGTAATCGTTTCGCAGGATCTTCAATCTTGCCAGTCCCCTCATTTAGATCCTTTTCATTATACGCCACACTCCGGTCCAGGTTCATGATCATGAGGTATTTCTGACAGACTCCAAAATGCGGCAAGAAGTCTCCTCTGAAGTCTTGGCTTTCCTACGCTTTCCTGTTCTCCAACCTCGGTTACTTAACGTATACTCTGCGGGAGCGCTATGGGCTTGACCGACCCGTCTGATCACTGATGCAGAAATATATCAAAGAAGGCTTGATTAGCATATGCTTGCAGCATTGTTGTTGACTTAGTCTGATGCTATCGTCTGTTCTCGTGTGCTCCAAAATATTGATTCCGGTCATGCCTGGTCCCATATATATGAGCAAGGCAGCCATCGGATATTGGTCTCCCCTTTTCCTGTTATGATGACTTCCGCCAGAGATCTCGACGATGCTGATGTCGCGCTCGCTGATATCAGTTTGGAGAAGATAAACAAAACCGAGAAACGTCCAAGATCACAAATCTCAGGATCGATTACCAGTTTGGAAGCTGAATTCGATGAGGTTCATGCAGGACTCGAGTTCCCTACAGAGGAAGAGAGGAAGAGCTTGAGGAGGGTTTCGGACACCTTGCCATGGGCCGCTTACCGTTCGTATCTCCTATGCGCTTCCAGGGATGGGATGCTAACTAAATTGCCTCGTTGTTTTGTAGTGATCGCGGTTGTCGAGATGGCAGAACGATTCTCTTTCTATGGCTCCACGGTCTTGTTCGGGAATTTCATCCAATGGCCACTTCCAGAAGGCTCTCATACCGGTGCTGGAGGACCATCCGACGAAGGCCAATCTGGAGTCTTGGGCATGGGACAACAGGCGTCGACCGGTATCTTAACCTTCTACCAATTCTGGCAGGTCGTATCATCCCATTCCGTTTCCCATTATCTAACACTAGCTTAAGGTGTTTTATCACTCCTCTGCTGGGAGCCTACGTTGCCGATGCCAAGCTGGGCCGTTACAACACGGTTTGCGTCGCATTGGCCATCGCTCTTGTCGGACATGTCCTCCTCATTGTCGCCTCCGTGCCTGGGGTTGTCGAGACTCGAAACAGTTCTGTAGCGTGTTTTATTCTCGGACTGATCGTCATGGGTCTCGGAACCGGTTTCTTCAAGGCGAATATCGCGCCCTTGGTCGCAGAACAATATAGGAAAACCAAACTCTTTATCAGAGTAACAGAAAGTGGTGAGAGAGTGATTGTAGACCCAGTATTCACAGTGTCGAGAATCTACATGGTCTGCATCTTTCGCTTTGCTGTGTAACGCAGATGACTTATCCCCGTGACAGTATTTCTACCTATTCATCAATGTCGGAGCTCTCATTGGGTCGATTACAATGGTCTACGCTGAGAAGGTAACCTCCCTCTCTAGTATCTGCTGAACGCTTTCTCATAAAGCTTCAGTATGTCGGCTTCTGGCTATCCTTCACTTTGCCTACGATCGTCTTCCTGTTTTGCCCGCTTATCCTCGTCTTCGGACGCAACCGCTACCATCGGTCTCCTCCCACCGGTTCCGTATTCGGAACCTTCCTCAAGTTGCTGGCCTACGCAACGAAAGGTCGTCTATCTCTCAACCCGTTGAAGACATACAAGCGCATGACTGCTGACGATTTCTGGGAGGGCGCAAAGCCAAGTAAGATCGTCAAGAGAGGAGAGAAGCTCCCGCTATGGATGGACTTCAACGATCAGTGGGTGGATGAAGTGAGAAGAGGAGTGAAAGCTTGCGGAGTCTTCGTCTGGTTCCCCGTATACTGTGAGTCTCTATCCATCCTATTGTTATTCCTTATGCACAGTGACTTACAAAAAAAAACCAGTACTTCCATTCAATCAGCTAGTCAACAATCTGTCTTCCCAAGCAGCTGCCATGACCACCAATGGAGTGCCGAATGATGTCTTGGGTAACCTAGATCCCCTTGCATTGCTCATCTTGATTCCTTTATGTGATCAAATTGTACGTATTTTCGTTTTTCTCGAGCTGCCCTTCACTCACAACATTTTCGATAGATATACCCTGCCTTGAAGCGCGCAGGAATCAACTTCACCGCGTTAAAGAAGATTACAACCGGATTCTTCACTGCTTCTATGGCTATGGTCTGGGCTTGTGTGGTTCAGCACTATATCTACAAGACAAACGCTTGTGGGGATCAAGTGTCGGCTTGTGCCACACCTTCGTCTTTGAATGTTTGGATTCAGACTGGAACGTACGTCTTCGTGCCTTTACGGCTGGCTCTCACCCTAATATCGATCCGCTACTAGGTACGTTTCGATTGCACTTTCGGAGATTTTTGCCAACATTACTGGGCTGGAGTACGCGTTCACAAAGGCTCCGAAGAATATGAGGTCTCTAGTGCTCGCCATCTTCTACTTTACCAGTGCCATTAGCTCTGCTGTTGGAGAAGCCTTTGTTTGTAAGTTTCATCCCTCCTTTGTTTCGCCTGCGTACACTAAGCTTACTCATCGCGAAATAGCGCTCGCAACTGATCCTCTGCTCGTATGGAATTATGGAACTATGGCTGTCATTGCTGGCACAGGAGGCTGCTTATTCTGGTTGAGTGTGCATAAACTGGATGCTCAGGAAGAGAGGCTGAATGAGATGGGGCCTGGAAATCTACATAAAGTAGATCCGGAGAAGATCAACGAGAAAGTTGGTGCTCATGCGTAAGTCGGAAAGAAATATACTGTTCATATTCCCAATCTATAGTATATTGGAACGACTTAAGCGCGACGACCGATTCAAACATGAAAGGAGCGATGAAGATGACTTGAACCGCTCCTGGATAGTTTGCGTACTTGTTTAGCCGTTATGTAATATTTCCATCGCTTGCAGAGTTGCAGTTCCCCTTTTCCGATTCTGGGGTTTGCATTCTCAGCCTTTTGATTACAGGCAACCTCTCGGTCTAGATCCAGAATCATGAGGGATTCCTGATGGATTTCAAACCTCGGCAAGAAGTCTTCTCAAGCTCCAGTATTGTTGAAGTATCGCCTGACCGGAATTTACCACGTCAATGCGCCATATGGAAGTCTCCTGATAACCCATCCGACACTATTTGGGTCTCCACTCAGCGGTTCTGATACCAGAATACCCTCTATAACTGCTACCATGACGTCTGCCGGTGGTCTCGACGATGCTCATCTCGCAGTAGCTGAAGTTGGCTTGGAGAAGCTTGACAGAACCAAAAAGCATCCAGGATCACAAATATCGGAATCGATTACCAGCTTGGAAGCTCGATTCGACGAAGTTCATGCAGGCCTCGAGTTTCCTACAGAGGAGGAGAGAAAGACTCTAAGGAGAATATCGGACACCTTGCCATGGGCTGCCTACCGTTTGTACTTGAATTTACTATTTCTTTCAAGGATACTAAATCCTTCCATTGCAGTCATCGCCGTTGTTGAGTTAGCAGAACGGTTCTCGTTCTATGGCTCCTCTATTGTTTTCACCAATTTCATCCAATGGCCACTTCCAGAAGGCTCTCACACGGGCGCTGGAGGGCCATCAGATGAAGGCCAATCCGGAGTCTTGGGCATGGGGCAGCAGGCATCGACTGGAATCTCGACTTTTTATCAATTCTGGCATGTCGTATCGCCCCATTCCGTTTCCCGTTATCTGACGCTAGATTAAGGTGTTACATCACTCCTCTGCTGGGAGCCTATGTGGCAGATGCGAAACTTGGTCGTTACAAAACAGTCTGCATCGCAGTGGGCATCGCTTTGGTTGGCCATGTCCTTCTTATCGTTGCTGCTGTGCCTGGCGTTATCGAGAATCCGGACAGCTCTCTAGCGTGTTTTATTCTCGGACTGATCATCATGGGTCTTGGGACCGGATTCTTCAAGGCGAATATTGCACCCCTGGTCGCAGAACAATACAAAAAAACAAAACTCTTCATCAGAATCACAAAGCACGGTGAGAGGGTTATTGTGGACCCAGTATTCACTGTGTCGAGAGTGTATATGGCTTGTGTCTTCTCTTTCTTAACTGAGCGCAGGTAACTCACTTCTCGAGTAGTATTTCTACCTCTTCATCAACATCGGAGCTCTAATCGGACAGATAACGATGGTGTACGCTGAGAAAGTAAATCCTGCCTCTGGTATCACAGGAGTGTTTGCTTACATTATCGCAGTATGTCGGCTTCTGGCTGTCTTTTACTTTGCCTACAATCATCTTCATGCTTTGCCCACTCATCCTCGTCTTCGGACGCAACCGTTACATCCGGTCTCCACCCACAGGCTCAGTATTCGCTACTTTCCTCAAGCTCTTAGCTCACGCAATGAAAGGCCGCTGGGCTCTAAGCCCGGTAACGACATACAAGCGCATGACGGCTGGCGACTTCTGGGAGAGCGCAAAACCCAGCAAAATCGTCGACCGAGGAGAGAAGCTGCCGCTATGGATGGACTTCAACGATCAGTGGGTGGACGAAGTGAGAAGAGGTGTAAAAGCTTGCGGAGTCTTTGTTTGGTTCCCTGTATACTGTGGGCCTCTCTTCTTCCACTTTTCGTTCTCATCGTGCAATGCCTGACAATAAAATCAGGGCTCGCATATAATCAGCTGGTCAACAATCTGACTTCCCAGGCAGCTACTATGAGTACCCATGGAGTACCCAACGATGTCTTGAGTAATTTGGATCCTTTCGCGCTGCTCATCTTCATTCCCTTGTGTGATCAAATTGTAGGTGTTTCTCGTTTTGCTCGAGCTGCCATTCACTCACAACATTTCCGATAGATATACCCTGCCTTGAAACGCGCAGGAATCAACTTTACAGCACTGAAGAAAATCACGGCTGGATTCTTCACTGGATCTATGGCCATGATTTGGGCTTGCGTAGTCCAACATTACATCTACAAAACGAATGCTTGTGGCGATCAAGTGTCGGCATGTGACACACCTTCAACGTTGAATGTCTGGATTCAGACTGGATCGTCCGTCTTTTCCCCTCTCCTAGCCCGATTCTCTCACTCACCCACCCGCTTTAGGTATGTCTTGATTGCGCTTTCGGAAATTTTTGCTAGTATCACTGGCCTGGAATATGCCTTCACAAAGGCTCCAAAGAACATGAGGTCTCTAGTCCTCGCTATTTTCTACTTCAGCAGCGCTCTTAGTGCCGCCATTGGAGAGGCCTTCGTCTGTACGTCCAATTCCTCATTCGTGTGTCTGCCCTGATTTAATGCGAGCAGCACTGGCCACTGACCCCTTACTCGTTTGGAACTACGGTGTAATGGCTGTCATATCCGGAGTGGGAGGTTGCGTTTTCTGGTTGAGCGTGTACAAGCTTGATGCTCAGGAAGAGCGATTGAACGAGATTGGCCCTGGAAATTTGCACAAGGTTGACCCGCAGAAGATCAACGAGAAAGTCGATGCCCATGCGTAAATCAGAAAGTACGGACCTGTTCTATTCTTCATGTAACTGTTGTATGTAACGTATCCATTTCATCTTGAGAGCGATTGGAAAAGCAGCGTCCCTACAATTCGCTGTTTTGAGGGGGTATTGTTATGGGTCTCCTAATCCCAAGTTCATGCGACAGAGCTTCATCTTTTACTAGCATTCTGTGCTCTGGGTTCTGAGTTTCTCGGCCCATCTTTAGGTCTACTAAGAAGGTGGCTCGATCGTACAGTGAAAGTTCCTATATTTCTGAACTGATGCCGTGACCAAGTAGCTCAAATGGACATTTAAAACGCTGCGAGGATTTGGATCAACTGCTAGTTCTTGATGGCCAGCGGAAGTCCTAAGCAATTTTACGCAAGGAGCAAGCACTCTCCTAGGTATACCCTATACATATCCTATAGATACAACAAATAAGCCACGTATGACGACTGCATCTACAATCTCTCCATCTCTTCGGAAGCCAAGATAAACGCGGCGAGGCCCTTCAAGTCGTTGACAGCAGTGTCTACGCCAATGTAGTACTGGCGAGAAGACGTCAGCGTTGTTGGTTCAGTGTATTTCCCAATGGCATACCTCGTAAGATCCGTCTCCACTCAGGCTTCCCACTGAGACGGTGTTTAGCCAATTCATTGTTCCGTCACCGTTGTCTATAACCCAGTTATCCACGATGTATTCGTAGGCTTTGGTAGCACCAGCCAGCAAACTTCCATCAGTGTCTTTGAGTGCACCTAGTCTGATGCCCTTCAAGATCCCATAAATGAACATCACTGCGCCACTACTCTCGAAATAGTTTCCCTCTCTCCCTGGTTGCGACATAACCAACCACCAGACACCACTATCTGGATCGGCAGCGTCGATAATCTTGGGAGCAAGATCTTGCAGGATAGAGACAAATGTTCCTTTGTATGCTGCTGGGGCGATTTCAATCATGTCCGCTAATGACATTATATACCAGCCCAACGCTCGGTCCCAAATCTCAGGGGAGTGACCTCTGTCATCGGAAGCCCAAGAGGCGGTGTGAGAGTAATCGTATCCGTGATACAAGAGTCCAGTGTAGACCTCTCCGGTGTCTTCATTGAGAGAGTCCTTCTTCTGGAGCGTGTTGTCGTAGATCAAAGTGAACTGACTCACGACATCCTCTGTGAAACATTTATCGTTAGCACAAATGCAAACGCGAGAATAACGAAAGAGCCGTACTCCAAGCGGTGGCGTTGTTGGGCTGGAACATGCTAATGTACTTGGCGTGGAAAATATCACCCATGTAAATACCGTCCAACCAGCCTAGAGAACAGTCAGCCCGCCTCCTTATATTGACTTTGCTTTCATGCTTACCCTGGTTATAGTAAACCTTCTTGTGCCAGTACTGTCCCTGCGCAGTACGAGGTTGGCCGTCAAGCTGGCCAGCGTACGTGTTAGCAGCAATACGCCACTTATTGTCACCAGTGGCTTCATATCTGTCTCGATGGGTGAGCAGGTTGCTAGTCGGGAAGTCGAGGATTTAACGCTCACAAGTACAAGAAGGCAGGCCCTGTCCTGACGGGATCCATATTGTAGTCGGCGACTCTAAGAAAGATCTTTTGTTAACATTGGCGAGGAAAGGATAACCAAAGGCTCACTTGTATTGGCTGATGATTTTGCCGGCAGAATCTACGAGAACATTGGCGCCAGCCAAAATGTAGTTGAAATACTTCTTATCTCCTGTGATTTTATACAGTTGCTCAAATGCATACCACAGTTCACCGTGCTCATAGGAAACATAGGGAGAACCGTCTCTATAGCCGTTGCCCTGCTTACGAGCTATAGCGCTGTCAGCTGCCCACACTGCATATGAGTCTGGTACCGCAGCTACAGACAGAGATGGAAGAGACACGAGCGCGAGCGCAAGTGCAGCGAAGATGGAGCGAAGCATCAGGAGACTAGAGAGCCACGCGAACGAGGAAGAACTGAGAAAGCCACGAGCTTAGATGTTCCGCGCTTTTAAAGGCAGATTTTCCGTCCTCGTGCATTCCTGTGATCACCTTTGGCGGACCGTGGCAGCAGTTCCAAGGACAGAAAAGGTTCTCGAGGAGAAAAAATAGCGGTCGGTCGCTGTGGACGATGAGCTCGGGACGCGGTAGATACCGCCGGGCCGTGGCAATGGTGGGGCTTTCAATTCTACAGCTCTTGCAATCGGGAAAACTCTGGATAACTTTGTTCGGATTGGGTACGAAAGTACACGAGAATAAACAGAAGATGATGCCACGAGTAAAGAAACCGTTGAAGGGTCGAAATGTTGTTCGTCGTGAGAGTGTGGTATAGTCATCACGATGATTGAAATCAAGGAAAGAAACGTCACGAGTATAGCGCCAGGTTTTGGATTCCGGGATTCCTATGGGGTTCCTTCATTCCCCTACTTCCACGACCTCAAATTCGCCTTCATGGGCTCTCTCCAGAAGGCACACTCTCAGTGAGGTTTTCACAGTGCAGAACTTGAATTTTTGGCAAGCTTGACTACTTGTCAACGATCACTAACGTTATGCGGATATATCTCTCGCGTAGAGCCTAATCTTCGGCTGTACTGCTCCCACGTCCAACGATGTCATTCACCGTCTATTTCATGTGGCAATTCTTGCTGGTTACACGGAGCGTATAAATGCTCTTCATCTTTGCACGAACAGAGATACTCACATTCCCCACCACCACCGCCTAAAATGCAGCTGTTCAACAAATTCCTCGCTCTCCTTCCCCTCGTCGCGTTTGCTTCTGCGGCCACGCTAGCGAAACGCCAAGACACCGCAGAGTATTGCGGTCAATGGGATGCAGTCGTTGCTGATCCTTACACGCTGTACCTCGACCAATGGGGCATGGACAACGCGGACTCCGGCTCCGCTTGTGCCAGCATCGTATCTCTGAGTGGAAATACAATTGCTTGGAAGAACGAT
>Ga0247734_1002304_pt1 | contig 12708 bp, 12 predicted proteins | sample UWRJL103311B2_FD_180933 | JGI IMG/M metagenome (GOLD analysis project Ga0247734, IMG submission 180933) | Plant litter microbial communities from Arlington Agricultural Research Station in Wisconsin, United States - UWRJ-L103-311B-2 | ecosystem: Environmental > Terrestrial > Plant litter >... | reverse complement strand
ATAGTAATAATACCGAACGTAGAAAACAAATTATAGATTCCTGTGGCATTCTTCCTTTAGTTCAAGCTAGTATCTTATAATACAGTGAGCTCATTTATGTCATATGGTATGTTTATGTAAGCCTGAGTGGTAACTTAGATGGGAGGTCTAGGGTATCTATTTCCGTAGCTTTCTCTGCCAGGGCAATTATCTTGAGTGGTGGTAATAAATGCGAAGACTGCTTAGTAGAAATATTTAGAATCCTTGTTCCCGATTTTATGATGCTAATATCAAACTACTCAATGTGGTGCCATGCCACGTCCCTAATTATGTGTAAATGATATCTCAGATACGCCAATATTTCCTTTGTGACAATCCTGTCACACTACTTTTTGTTATAAACTCGCCAAGACATACGCCCAGAACTCATCCTCGTGTCACGAATCTTCGTGCCAGCTCCAGCATTTTATTTGATCTTCTGATGCTATGGCTTACAGGATTAATTGCACAGCTTTCAGCCTTCTTGGGTAATGATTGGTTGATCAGGCTGACAATGCCTAACATAGATTTTAAATAGCTAAGATTGGCCGCCACGGCATTGATGCAACCCATTCGAGTCTATTGCCGACGTAGATCTGATGCAAGACAATAAGGCTGGCCACTGATGTTAGTGGCCTCGAATATCAGTAGCAATAAGTATTTCCGGGAGCTATGAGACACATCGTTAATTTTTCAGCTATGTTCCTCGTGTTTCTGTCACTGCGCACTATATTTGAAATGTTCTTACCGGTCCACGTCACTATATATTTCGAAGTTTCCAACACTCTTGCACATAATTCAGTAGCGGTGTACAAGGCAATCTGTTCCATTCTTTTCCCAGATTCGAATCATTCCTTGTCGAAGCCTCACAGCCTTTCCACCTTTGTTCTTCAGAGTCCAAGCCTTTTCAGGCATACAGTTCTTTCACCCACTTGAGATTCCTTTCATTGTGGTCACTGAAGTGCACTACACAGAGCTAGTACCCGGATGGCTTTGGCTGATAAACCCCCTCCTATATCTCATATTAGTAATGAATTTAACCAACTTGCGCAAGGAAAGCGCAAGGCTCAAGAGCCACTAGAGCATCATCTTAAGTATGGACGTCCATGGAAGGAACTTAATAGGGCCCAAGCTCCAGGGAATAAACAGAAATTCAACTACATGTTAGAAAGTAGAACTTGGAACAGAGAAGTGCATCCAATCCAGAGGCATGATTACATGAGTACTTCCCAGGAATATGCGGTGTAAGTGGTTTGATTATCAAACATAATGTCATTGCGGTTACTAATAGACTTGAAAAAGAGCTTTTCACAACGATTTGAAAGGGTACACGAGACCGCGATCGGGAAACAACATGGAAGATATGTCCGGAGAGCTTTTTCAGGCCGCTGGTAGCTGCAGTTCTAGATCTAACTCCCCTCCTAATTGCTCTTTATCTTCTGCGTCTACCTTGGCAACTGACTCAAGTGAGTATTTTAACAAACTCCGAACTCCGTTAAAAGCCTTATTTAGACAGCTTCGCTGATGATTAAAAGGCAGTTCGGTTTCCCCTTCACCCAACACAGGATCTCATGGCCAAATCGAAGACACGTATAGGTGCTGGGAGAATGATACCAGCGACATAACACCTACCCGCTATTTAGAGCTTTGTCGAGATATTCCAATGGGGCATGAAGCATGTAATCCAAACGAGGTGGTAACTAGTAAAAAGGGAGAACGACTGGACGACTACATGCTCAATTTCACCATCTTTGGGTCAAATCCGGAAAGCGATAGAAAAATACAGGAGCATCTCGAAATCTCCCCCAACGAGTCTCTATCTAACACACCTGCTCCATCTCCAGCCCCTTCGCCAAGTATGGAATCTCATCGAACACCATCTTCTTGCTCCGGGGGCGAGGAGGATGGTTCTCCTGTTGACGGTGGCAGCTCCTCTCAGTCAAATTCATCGTCTCAAGTCGCCGTTTATGGAGACGAAACTTCTGCTCAGGGTGAAGCTCCCAATACACTTCTAGGTGTTCTTAATAGTGTCTTGAAAACCGACCCGGCAGTCGCAAAATTGATGCATGAAAAGTTACAAGGGCGGCTAGAATGGGTTCCCTCAAGCACTGATTTAAATATCAACAGCTCACTTTCAGCGCTATCTCTCCTCAATATTAAAGATCCTAGTCCCTTACACCACCATGGAAATTTCACATACTCGGCATCATCGGACGCTAGCTCTAGTTCATCCTCATCCACTACAAGCAGTTCGGGTGGGGTGAATAAATCACTGTCTTCTAGTGGCAATAATGGTAGCGGTGGCAACAAATCCTTGGGCTCTGGAAACACTGCACGCGGATCTGGGGATAGTGGTGGCCAAGGTCAGTCAACAAGGGAGCCCAAGACAAAGCCTAAGTCAAACATTTTTGCATCAGACAACAAAGCCCACTCTTTGAGATGTGTTCATAATGTATTGCAACCAGCGATATTCTGCACTAATCACCAAACACGAGAGAAATACCGCACATGTGCTGGTCCAGGCTGGGATATTACTCATCTTAAGTAAGTTTTCAGCTGGTATATTCTACTTCTAATAAAATTGTCTTTTATCCCAAAGGCAAAGGATTCCTTTATTTTCAAAATAGGTGACAGAACGACAATCACGTCGCCATATTGCAATGCAATACAAGTAGCTCTAATTTTTCATAATAATTCAAGCTCATGACTAATGACTGATAACCTAGAGATCACATGAAATCGACGCACAAAAAAACACCAGAATCATTGAAGTGTATCACTTGCCAAGACATATTCAAGAGCCATGATGCATTAGCCCATCACGCCAACACAGTGGACTGTCCAATACGTTGCCCTGATTGTCGCATTGGGTTTGATACGAAAACTATGCGTACTGCACACCAGGAGGAAAGACATTCAGGAGTAGGGAATCTATCTCACTTTATGGAAATCGATGACAGCACCTGGAAGAAAATGAACGAAAACCTGAAGAAATTCACTTCATCCCCAAAGCCAGGAGAACTTAATCATGATCCTAAATCAAAGATTGCACAATGGATTGAAAAGAATACCCCCCGCTACATGATGGGGCGACCGGACAACGCAAAAGCTTACCTCGAACTAGGTCAATGGTACACTATGTTTGTTACACTAGCCTTGCCGGAGAGCGCCCCCCCAGAGCACCCTTGTAAGTAACTTACTATACTCTAGTACTAGCAACGAAGAAGCTTATGATATCCCTCAGTTTACGATTATCTCTCCGTAACCGAGCTGGTTCAGGAGAGGGTCATCTTCATTCATCAAAGCTTGATAATAAGCAAAATCCAGGAGCACGGCATCCCTCCCCCTTCTGATCCCAATAGCATGGCTCCTCAAATTGGGTGGTATGAAGATATTCTTCGAGAGACTCTCAGAATCGCCTCCCACACCAAGCTCAGAGTTGAACAACAGAGTGCCATCGACACCCCCATGGTCACGCCTTATCCAGCGATGACAAACCTGGAAGTCATTCCCCAACCCGTCGTGTACAACTCTCCGGAACTGATGGTGCGTAACGACACGCCAGCAATGCATCCATCCCAGCTTCCAATAATGGACAGACAACTATCCAGCATGAGCGTTCCGCAAGAACCATTCTTTCAACATGACCAGCAACAACAAGCAGCGAATGGAATGGTCTGGACCACCCAGCAACCTGTCGAGGCCTTCAGCTTTCCTGCTCCGCAATCATACAATAGCCAACAGGACTACAGCACCCCGCAGAATTTCAATACTCCGTTGGGCTTTCACGGGGAAACTTTTAGCCACAACACCGGCTGGCAGGAAACGCGTTCAGAACAGAACCCCTCCGAATTAGGGGGCTGGCAAGGGCTGCAGCCGCCTGATCAAACTCAGCGACGGCAGTAGGAAGTTTGTTGTGCCGGAGAAGGGGTATTTGAATGAGCCAAAACTGCCTTCCCACAGAACACTAACACTTATAGCAGGCTTTATGATTTGCTGGATTTTCACATCGTTTAAGATTGTCGTTGACGTGGCCCTAGAAACACTGCAATCTGTGTTCGCTTTTGTTGACATTTTGGACATTTTTCCTTTTACTTTTGCTTTTCCCTTTGATACAAGTCTTATATGGGCACTCGAAATCATACATCATGTTCAACTTTTCCTTATATCTGCCACAAGTCTGGTCAGACTTAGGTGGATATTAAGATACTTGTTTTTCTTTCAATTATAAATTATATCATTAGTTATCTCTCACACTCTCTCTTTCTCCTTGACTTTAAATTGCTTGGAACATCATTAGGTATTTTGCAGTTAGTTGTAATTTGTTAGCTATTAGGAAATTGATCTTATCAAAGCAACATTACTAGTCACTTTCTCCCTGTCCATATGTCGAGGACCCTATATCACGATGGATGGGAGGTTCCTCAAAGTAAAAAAGGGTTATGTATACTGTGTGTTCTTAAGGAGAAGAAGAAGTGTTGCCCCTTTTCGCGATGCTATATACTGTAATACTAGTAGTGTGGGGCTAGAGGTACCTTAGGCCACAACACTATATCTCGTACAGCAACCAAAAAGTAACAATCGAAAATATTGAACGGCTCTTCAGATGAAGATATTTTTTTCTTTAATAATAATAAGAAGGCTTGCTAGATTCATATAACCATAGCAAAAGATGGGTTAGAATAGGGGACCAAGCTCCCATAAGGGAAAATTGGAAAAATTAGAAAGAAGGACTAACTACAGAGAAAGGAATTATACTACTTTCATACCGGCCCAAATAATTCTTTCGTACCGGCTCAAGTAATCCCCAGTAGATCCTTTATGAGCCTTTAGGAAAGTTCTTGCTATACTTTTAACACTTTCATACCAGCCCAACTAATCCCTAGTGGGTCATTTATAAGCTTTTAAATAAGCTTTTAATATTTTGTCGGTATAATGACCGAATATCATTCGGGTCACGTGTTCCGTTTGAACCCGATCAATAGTTATATCAACACCATCACTTACGTAGATCTTACAATACAACCAACTGATTACCACCGAATACAATACGCACCGAGCACTAGGGCAGTGTATTCAAAGAGAGTCAAAACCATGCGTATGGTGTGAACCGACAAATATACTTGTAACATTTTCAGACCAGCCCAAATATTTCCTAATGGTCGTCAATGCGCTTTTTATGGTGTGAAAGACGGTGACCCCACTGGGAATTATTTATTTGGGCAGCAGCTGGACGAAAGTGAATATTAATCAAGCTGGAACACAAATCTAAGCCCGAACAAAAAAAAGAAAAAAAGAAAGGGACATTACATCACTTCACCTCCATTCCATAATGGATATTTCATAGTATATGAAATGAAATGAAATGAAAGAATGAAAATATTAAGTTTGGTTCAGCTATCATGAAATTCACTGATTCCTGACCGGTGGTTTGCTATCTCCCAACCACAAATTCTATAAACATTGAAGAAAAAAAAAAGCGGTCGGAAAATAATAAACTCCGCCCCTGCCTTTCCATCCCATCCCCTTCCTGTTTCGTTCAGATCAGATTTCAAACTATATTGTAGAGACACCTCCCTTCATAGCCATGGCATTTCTCCTCCTGAACTGGTCTCTGAATTGGATGCGTCCCATCGTGCCGTATCCGATCGTTCCGATAAGCAAAACGGCCCAGATGCCGGTGATGATGCCGCCGATGGGGAAGATCAGGATATTCATGCCGGGCACAATGAACGGGGCGTCTTTGGCGACGACGAGGGTCTGGATGGGTGGTTGCACGACGGTTTTGCTGACAGTGCCTTCGAGGGCAAATATGCCCGAGACGAAGGAGGCTTCGTCCGATTTAAGTGTTGCGTTGACTTGGAAACCAGCAGCGCTCAATCCGGTGAGTGTTACTGTTGGGGCGAGGAGTTTCTCGAGTTCTTTGCTACAGAAGATAGGCGTGTTAGTTTCTTGTTATATAGGATATTGTAGGATATTGCGTGCCGTAGGCTAACGCGCAGGAGGGGCTTACTCAGTCATGCTAGCACCGATTAGGTCCTTGTTGATGAGCCCATTGAATGCATATGCCTGCACCAGGACTGGTGTAGTGGTTGCTTGTCTTGCCTCAACATTGCTCCTTTTCGGCCATGATATCAAGGATACTATTCCATCGCTTCGTCCCTCCATTTCCCTCCGACCAATCTGAGATTTGTCTATTGGCTGCACCTGCGCTCCGATATACATCAATCCTACCTGAACATCCTGAGTCGGGATATTCGCGAACTGTCCAGTCGGCTCTGCAACTTTGAATAATCGAAGATCGGCCTGGAAGGCGCCTGTGGTGCTGTTCAACTGCGGAATGTTGTAGCATACGGCCATGCCGGCCTCGTTGCTGGCTTTCCCGTTTAATTTCGCCAAAGTTGATGAACAGGCAAGTTGTGTTTGCGCATCCCATGCTGCGACGGTCATTCCGGTCGCTGGAGTTCCTGATTGCCTGCGTACGATCGAGGCGACGTCTTCAGCGTATCTCCTTATGCTCCCCTCCATGAATTCATCTCGTTTTATTAAAGGAGCTGCAACATCTCCAATAGCACCCGCGAAGACCTGACCAAGGAAAAGAGTAGCGACAAAAGCGGATTGTAACATGGTGACGGTTTGGTATGGTAATATCAGATGGGTATATGTTGAAGAAGCACGCGAATAGCGAAATTATCGAAAAAGAACGTGAATATCCGGCCGGCGGTTGAAAGGAATGAAAATCTTGCTAGTCCTGCTACTACTGCCTCAAATGCCCTACGAGTACAGTAAGAAGTAAGGTCGAGGTTGAAGAAGAAGAAGAGAAAGGGTGACTAGAAGTGGGCCTGCCCTCTTGGAGAAGTGTTTGGTTTCTAGACCGAGCTAACACTATAAAATTAAAACAAACGTAACGAATCAAAAGAGCAATGACTGAGGAGCAGACCGGAAAGAGGGGACGCGTGGAGAAGAATGAACAGCAAAGGGAAGAAGAGGGGAGAGAAGAAACCGCAGTGACAGATGGAGACCGGGTTGACATGGCATGGGTGGTGAGGTGAGGTGAGCCTCTTGGTAGGTTACGAGGCCAAGGTTCGAGTTGCTCTGTTACAGTACAGTACAGGACTCCTACTGTATTACTGTAGGGTGTAATGTAATTCCAAGATCCCTGATGCTTCATACTTTGGGTTTGCCGTCGAGGCCTGGCGGAGCAAATGGACTTATTGGGAGTAGCATCATCGCTGGGCAAATGTCGGTGGTTTGAGGCCACATGGGGGACCGGCATTGCCAGACATGAGATGTCGGACAGGGCCACACATTCTTCATTTTGTGGTGAGCAGAAGGGCGGGAGTGCGGTATGCGAATCACGAGTGAAACGACCCAAGTTCAATGCGCTGGGGGGCAGATTGGATTTTGCATAGTCCTTACTCAACCTACTGTCAAAGGTGAAGCTGGGAATGTTTGAGTTTTGGCGAACAAGAACTAGCGCCCGGCTTGGAGTTCGCTTAGTGCAGCGCTTGGCCCGTCGCTCTCAGCCAGTCATCGGTGAGGCCAGTCATTCAGGCCCCACCCTTGGTCCCACTCTTGGCCCCACCTATCCTCTTACCACCAAGAATGGTAACATCACGTGCTGGTCCCATCTTTCTTGGTCTGCAGTTTTCTTCAGTACAACATACATCCACACACCCGGAGAACCCGTAGCCGCTGGCGCATTTTATCCACACGCACGAACTATAACCATCTAAAGAACTATAGGATCAGAAGGATGATTTTGATATTGCAATTTACGCAAAGTCGTACTGTTCAGACCAGTAGCAGGCTAGAAAGAGCAGATGAAGAGATTCTCCGAGCAGCCTTGGGGGAATACTGTCGTAGGTTACAATTGTGGTGTGGCTAATAGCGGTTGGTTGGTGGTGTGGTTGGTGTTAGGACAAAGCACTGACTCTCCTCAAGTTAATACAGTAGAGCCGCGAAACCTCAAACCTCGTAATGTATGGCATTCTAGGGGGCTGGCTGGCTGGCTGGCTGGCAGTGTCGACTCGACGCATGATCATGATATCACTCAACTCATCTCACCGGATTTCTTTTACGTTACACCCCGCGGTAAGTAAAGTTCGCATCAGCATAGCATGGTATTTCTGTTTGCGCGCTTCCATGTCTTACTGTAATGTAAGGTTACCTCCATACAGTACAGTACAGTACAGTCCATGTAGCCGCCGACTTTAATTGCCACATGACATTCCTCCCCTCCTCCGCAATCAATAACAATGATATATTCATTCTTTGATTTGTATCTTTTCAGGATCGCACGGGACGACGTCTTTTAAAACATGACGTGAGCCAAAATAAAACAAAATCAAACGTTCGAGACGTCCATCCATGGTGCTGAAACGTCGTCCAAGGGGTCTGGGCGCCAACTTTGAGACGAGGACCGGAAGCTTGTCGTTTCCCCAGAACGCAGTCCTTCCCGTCCAACCACTGTAGATCCCCATGTCAGTTTATATTGACCTGTACTTGGATTTTCCGAATTGCATATATTATTATTGTAGCGATGGACGAGCCCGACTTCTTTTAGTTGCAATCCACTCGATTCAATCCTAGAATAGGCCACCACTGCCGGGCCAAGAATATGAGACCATGTCTTCGACCAGTCAGCTTCCCACAAAAATACAAGGAAAGAAGATCCATCTACCTACGCCTCGCGAAGTCTTGCTACTTCATCGGTTCAAGGTTTGGAAACCCTTGTACAGGAAACGATTGTCGTGGAGCTCTTCGACGAGCTCGAGCTCCCGATTTCGAGTACTGTTTGGGGGGTTTGTATCCACGCGGTACATCAATGGGTCGAAGAGATTAACCTAAATATATCCAAACTTCAACTTCCTGCGCCCGTGCCCGTGCCTCGAAGATAGTGCTCCAGACAAAGTCTTCGGTATCGTGGATTTGCTTGAACTTATTCTTGAATGCTGCACATTATCAAGACCTGCTCTTTCATCTACCACCAGATATATAGCACGTGGAAGGCTATCATTGACAAGAACAAGATTATGCAGCACCATCTGATCTTTTTCCATGGCAAAAAGAGAAATATTCTTGGCAGTGGCCAGAGTTCAATCCTTCCATGTTCAAAGCTTTCATGTTCATGCTTGCATATCAAAGTGGCGAAGACAGTAAGTAAGCCCGGCCGTTGCTATGACTGTGGATGCACCCAGAGTATGGGTCCAAGACACCGAAGACTTTTCTAAAAATGACAGCCGGACGGACCATGAAGGATACCAAACGAGAAATCTGGTCGCAATTCAATTGTGATAAAATCTAAGGCAATATAATAGACTTATGCGGGACCAGAAAAGATTTAATAATGCTGCCTCAGCAACCACTGACTAGAGTGTTATGGTTTCTTCTTGATCGCGAATCAGGAGGACAATCCTGATGTAACTCGGTTACGATCACGTGTCCCCCGATGGTAAGAGGATTAGCGACACTGGAGATGATGTTAGGTAATATATGAAGCTGTAAAGTGCGAAAAAAATATGTTTATCGGGTCCTTCAAAGCCATAAAGCGACACCAGATCGCTGGTGAGATTCATATTAAGGTGCAGCCAGCCGGGCAATTGGGAAGAAGTATGCTAGGGGATATCGTCCACTAACCTTGGCCCCTCGGATACTAATCGGATTTTAGGTACCAAATCACTTTCTGACGGTAATCCAGCAGTTTTCATCGCCATCATGTTTAGCTAATTGACATATCTCTTCGCACCCGGATCCGGAAAGAGTTTTAGGCTTCCTATCTTGAAAATATCAAATGTTTTCAAGTGCCTGGCCCATAAGGTTGGCGGCATCGGTGTTTTATTAACCGTGATTTGGTGAATAAACTCGGCGACCGAAAAACATTATTAATTTAAGAGTCAGCCAACCTTTCCTAGCAACAACAAGCAAGTCAATCAACCTACATAATTACAAAAATGGGATTGCTGGGAGTTATGATTGATTGATGGATTTAAATCCATTACATTTTGTAACGTCCGGTGACTTAATAGAAATTAGGACGCTCTACATCTAACACTCAATCCTGCTTACACCGAGGTAAGCATCAAGCCAATCACATTAAAAAAATATCATGTCCAAAAATGTCCCGTAGGTTTTTAGGAAACTCAGATGCTGTATCAAAGGAATTGTGAAGTAAATTGCTTTTCATTTCGGTCTGTCAACTTTTACACGCCATAATGTCAATCTTCATTCCAGAACTCCGCCCAAAGCTGATTTTTAACCCTAACCCACCCCTCCCGTCCTTCGCCTTCTTGGCCAGTTCGCCTCTCAAAACTGGATTCTATCTCCCGGCTTGATGTTGAGCTTAGTTCTAGAGGGCGAACTGTTGTCTTTCCCTTTCCCTTTATCTTTCCCTACCGACAAAACCTGGCCCTTCTCCGGTTTTTCATGTGCTGAGTCGGGGATAATAATTCCCGAGGATGTAGTGGACTCCTGGTCGAGGTTCTTTACGATAACCCGGTCTTTTACGGGAGCTAGTTTCATCGGTGATCTTTGTGATATTTCGGCCGGGGACAACGAGGTGGAAGGATTGAATGGACGCGCCAGTCCAATGGTAACAAATGTGAGAAGCAAAAAGGCTGAGCTAGGTGGCAGCATTTTGATAAACTTGATGTGAGTTGTATGAGTTGTATGAGTTTTGGAATCTCTTTGATATAGTTGTGAAGGTTATGGTGTTTGTATTCAGAAATGATATGAAATGGAAGAGAGTGACTGCGGACAGACATTAATTATATAGATAAATATGGCATCAATAAACAAGAGTAGATTCTATTTCGGTAGCCCTACACATGTTTATTTCATGTCGCCTCATCCTTTGTTATTCATCAAGGCTTGGGATCATAGGATTGGGTTTGATACACTCTTAGATACTCACTTAAGGTTCTTCGTGGGTTACTGGAACCATACATAGGCAAAGGCGGCGCTCACCAAAAGCCATGTCTTATAAGTCACTTGGAAGTCACTAAGACCACTAAAGTACTAGAACATGCTTAACATTACCAAGACATGTGCCAAAATTATGCTGTATAGCCACTAGAGGAGCGCAGGGGAATTGGCCATAGTGGTAGTGCCGCGCGAAAGAACGCTGTGCAGCAGCCACTATAGGCGGTGGCTCATATCTAGGATTGCGAGAATTTTTACCCGAGCTCGCCAGTAACACAGCAATATGTGTGTAGGGTATGGTAAGATACTAAAAAAAAGCAGAGTGACTAAGAACACCACGTGTGAGAAACCAGCTCTCTCATTAATTACAAACACTAATCTCTGATCCTTCGACGAAAAGCTATGCAAATGCTATATCCTATGATCATCAATCACCCATTTAAATTTTGTTCAATCGTAAATGGGACTGCCATAACTGCCACAATTGCCCCACCTTTTACATGTGGAGTCATGTGATTCACTGTCACTCTCGCTTAACTCCTGACAGGTATCTAGATGCCCTCAGTACTTACTGTAGTTGCGCATTCTGTAGGTAGTTAACTACTTCAATGTATTGCTAGCCTTGCGAATTCTTTGTTTAATCATCTCGCCCCTTATAAGGACCAGCATGATAATTGCCACCATTAATTCACCCAGCCAAGACATTTAACCACTGAGCAAGGAAAAAGGCTGTCAAAGAAGTAGCACAAGGCTTTGCGCTCGTATATCGTAGGCATATACTTCAAAAATACGCTGCCAACTAGCCATAAACCCACCATTTTCACCTTTCCCTAGTATTTACGAGATGGCGGCCAAGGAACGAACCTATTATTGTAAGAAAAAGACACAAAAACGGTCGAACCATCTGGCACCACTTCACGAGTCATCATCCGAGACCAGCAGATAAGACGAGCCGAAGGTCCTTTACTTCAAGATATATAATGATGTTCCGGGTGTGGTACACTAATAGAGGATTATCTCGGCTTACTTAATAGCAAAGCAATATCCTCACAGCTTATATCGCATTTTGCAAACGCAGCCACCATTGTTAATCCTGGTACTCTTCGTCATAACGTTAACTGCGCTCGGGTTATATCATCTGGCTGGAAGCGTTCTTAATAATCAAACATCTTCCCAGCACTTCGCAAACCATTCAACTCTACTGCTAAATTATATCTATCCCTAGAAGAGTAGCTGCGGCAAGCAGATTAAGCTACCCGGATTCCATTCACAGGACTCTACTTATCTATGTCAGGACTAACATAGATAGTCCTCCATGTATATGTAATTATTAAGACTCCAACTTTTACATGTGGCGTGCCTTCTATTGACCGAGAAGGCTTCGCTTCCAGCCAAATGCTTAGCTGGTTAGATAAACGGCATGACACTGTTTCCTTGGGCAAGAAACCATAGAATCAGGGATAAAACTCAGTTAAGCTATTGCTTATCAAGAAACGAAGCTTTAGTTTTTGACCCCTTGTAAACACCTCTGAAAGCGAACAACCCTAAATTTGGCACAAAATAAAGAAGTTAACAGTAACTCAACCTATCATAATCTGCTGCGGATGAACATTCTGCACGTTTATTATTGTCATAGTTATGATATAATTACTGTCGGTATAATGACCGAATATCATTCGGGTCACGTGTTCCGTTTGAACCTGATCAGTAGTTATATCAACACCATCACTTACGTAGATCATACAATAAAAGCCAACTGATTACCACCGA
>Ga0247734_1002303_pt1 | contig 12711 bp, 18 predicted proteins | sample UWRJL103311B2_FD_180933 | JGI IMG/M metagenome (GOLD analysis project Ga0247734, IMG submission 180933) | Plant litter microbial communities from Arlington Agricultural Research Station in Wisconsin, United States - UWRJ-L103-311B-2 | ecosystem: Environmental > Terrestrial > Plant litter >... | reverse complement strand
TGGGTCGTTTTTTTCTTTTTGAAAAAAAAAAAAATGGGATACTCGAATATGTTGTGTCCATATTAAGTTACCGACGGGCGGTCTAGATACTGATATATATGGTAGGCGGGCTACGTTGCTTTCGAGACGCTTAATATCACTCAGGTACAGATGGAACACAAATTCAATCCTATGCTGTTGGTATAATGTGTTTTACAACAATCCAGTGCTTCATTTGCTTATATTAGAGGAGGCTGGAGGCTGGAACTTATATAGGAAAAGTTGACGTCCGTCTGAATAGTGACTACCTCTCTTGGTTAGAGACCTCCCCACCTAAACGCAGATACAGCCCCGAATCTATATTGTTCGTATTTTTAGTTCAAGATTGACACAATAGAGAGGAGAATAATGATTTGAGATTGCTAATTGTTCTTCCAATCTTGCAACGCACTATGAACCATGCAAAATTGGAATGTCCGAATGTTCCATACTCCGTATGAAAACTTAGTAATTCCCCATCCCTTTAAGGGAGTACTGCAAATAAAAATCCATCCATTGCCGAAAATAAACACCGTCCCTATGTATGCCGGAGTGAAAAAGGAATAGACCCGTCTGTAATATGCTTAAACTTCCTCCATTTGCCCAGCTGGTTCTTGGTCTTCATCGTCATCGCCGAAACTGCCTACTGAAGACATATCATCGTCATCGTCTGATTCCGCTCCGGCTTCGTCTGCAGCTTCTTTGCTCGCATATTTCGTGACGTATTCTGTACCGACTTAGCCATAACACGAGCATTTTTCATCCGCACCACCTACCTTTGACCTTCGCATCATAACTCTTTGGTTCCCGCATCAACAATGCCGCTGCTTCCCCATTTAACGGATCCGTTGGGTTAGGATATCTCAATAACTGTGGCAGAAACACCTCAAAGATATTGATCATATCGAACATAGGTGACCAGGTCTGATTAATGACATCTAAGCAAACCGAGCCGGACCTAGAGTGAGTGTTAGTTGTCGATGCTTGTTTGGGGGAAGAACGCACAACTCGTCTATGTTTGGATGGAAGATGCGATTCACGAAGCCGATGCTGGGGGATTTGTATGGGTATTGGTCTGGGAGCTCGACGTGCACTTTCCAGAGTCCGCCTTGGAATGGTGCTGTTTTCTCGTTAGTACTTATCCCGCCGCCGCATTTATTTTTAATCCTGCTCACTTTCTTCGGGGCCCTTGAAACGGACGTAGAATTCTTGCCTATTCCACTTTGTGTGAGGATCATGATTCTGTTTGCCTGTCGAAAAGTGAGGGGGAAACGCACACTAAGAGGACATATGTTAGTTGTGTAAATCAGTAGAAGTTTAGCAGATGGCCCGACTCACTATTATCGTTCACGAGAGTAACTTCATAGTCGCTCATGAGCCTGCATTCCATAGTGAGCATCTATGGGAACTACCGGTCTGTGGTGGAGGAAAGTGCATACATCCTAAAGATATTATTAGCCAGAACCCAAATATTTACAGGTAGAGCGAACTCACTTCATGACCTAGAGACAGAAAACTCGTTAGTATAGCATTCTTTTCCAAGATGGAACCTAGTAATGGGCTTACATCTGTCTCGATACGACGGCGGGGGCTCGACATCGTGTCCCTCCTTCCTTGCTACTCTCCGACTTTGCGCAGACGCCGACGGGTTGGCAGTTGGGTATTTGGAGTCGCAGGCAGTAGATTCCGAAGTTTCTCACGTTGGTTAATATGGTTGTCTGTCGTATGAGGTCTAGAATGACGTTCGACGTTATCGCCTCCGGGTCTTATCGCGCCTTTGCCGGAATCGGGAATAGCTTCCTGTGCTTCCAAGGTGAAGACGCGGGGTCGGGAGAATAAAATGATCTGATTTTCAGTGTATAAGGTTCTGTAGGTTTTTCTTTCAGTAGGTGTAAAGAAACGGTCGCATCGATTTTGTGTTTAGTACAGGAAGGAAGTGTGGCGGAAAGGAGGAGGTAAAGTTTAAGTTAAAGCAAGTGAGCGGTATGGCCGCATACACCCACCAGACATGTCACATTCAGTACCCAACTGGACGGTAACTAGCTAGGTTTGGCACCGGAGGTCAGGTGCAACCGACGTGACTCGGGAGGCCGCAATCAGCCTTTTGCAATACGTACTGTTTTGTATTGTACTGTAGTGTATTCACAAACAGCACCGAACCGAACAGAGTCACGGGGGATGGGGAAATGAATTGGCTCGCAGAGATGATACTGTTATGTCGCAAATGAATATAGTACGTAGGAAGAGAAAAGACGATAAAGTAATAAAAATAAACGATGCCGCTAAATGGAAGTTGTTTAATTTCTCAGGTATTTCTACGGAGCACTGTAACAATTGTAGTAATAGTAATAGTAACAGTAATAGTAGTATTAGCATTTAATACTATAATAGTAGTGGTAGTAAGGACGACGGTATGGTATGGTGTAGTATATGTCTTGATGCGATATAAGTCCCTGGTCGCGCCCATCTCTATGTCATAATCACCGATGAACTTGAACCACCAGCTCGAAATCTCCTTACCAGCTGAGTATCCGATCCTGCCACTGATAGCATAGTTGAAGTTGACGAGAACTTAGGCAATAAGTTGGTACGAAGTCTCTCTTCGGAGCTTGAATAGGAGAATAGACGAGGCTCGCTCGCAAGGAGGGGTGAAATTGCACGTGACACACGCACCTGCACCTGCATCTGGACTAGAGGGATCGACGGCTTCCGCTCCAACTTCCTCGGTTCCAGCCAGTATGAGATTTGCTGCGTATCCCCTCTCACGACTCCAAAACTTCATGAAATCTCAGCTCAGCCATGGCTTTCAGCAGTAAGCATACCAAAGGTCATCAATCCTCCAGTCATCAAGAAAACCACAACCACGAATTGTTACCATGTCGCCATCATTCGCCGCCACCAAAGCGTCGCGTGCCATCCTCTCACAGACTCCTCGAATTGTTACCTTTGCCGTGAAGCCTCTGCTGTTGCAATGTCAAAGCCGCTACAGCTCGCATTCTCCGATGGGGGCCTCTGCTAGTAGCCTGCGAAAGAAAGTAACCCTCAATACCTTGCGGACACTACACAAAAATGGTGAACCTATAACGGTTATGACTGCTCACGACTTCCCCAGTGGTCACGTCGCAGATGCTGCTGGAATGGAGATGGTTCTAGTCGGGGATAGCTTAGCTATGGTAGCCCTGGGTATGGATGACACCAGTGAGGTGATCCTCGAAGAGATGTTGCTACACTGTCGTTCTGTTTCTAGGGCTGCAAAGTCTGCTTTCACAGTAAGTGTCTCCGGTCTCCTTTCCACAATCGGACCCTTATAGTAGATTATAGGTTGGAGATTTGCCCATGGGATCATACGAGATAGCGCCTGAGCAGGCTTTAGAATCCGCCATAAGGTTCATCAAGGAGGGCCGCGTGCAAAGCGTTAAGCTGGAAGGAGGGGCAGAAATGGCTCCGACCATTCGAAAAATCACATCTGCTGGTATTCCAGTTCTCGGTCATGTTGGCCTCACCCCTCAACGGCAGAACTCCCTTGGTGGCTTCCGTGTACAAGGCAAAACAGCAGCAGGTGCCCTCAAAGTACTGGAAGATGCTCTCGCAGTGCAAGAAGCTGGGGCTTTTGCCATGGTCATTGAAGCAGTACCGGCTGAAGTTGCAGCGCTGATTACAAAGAAGCTGTCTATTCCTACAATCGGTATTGGTGCTGGGAACGGCTGCTCCGGACAGGTTCTGGTCCAAATTGATATGACTGGGAACTTCCCACCAGGCAGATTTCTCCCCAAGTTCGTCAAGAAATACGGAGATGTCTGGGGGGAGAGTATGAAGGCCATCCAAGCTTATAGGGACGAAACCAAAAGTCGAGCATATCCAGCACCAGAGCACACATATCCCATTTCGAAAGATGAGTTGGCAGAGTTTGAGCGCATTCTAGACGAACAGAGCACATCGAAGTAGCTCATTGGATAAAATATGGGCGGCTTTTACTCCTTGCTTGCTATGGCGTTTTGGATGGGTTCTTGCAGTTTTAGAGTAGTAGAGCAGTAGAGCAGTAGAGCAGTAGAGCGATGAAGCGGGCCTCCCGGCTTTTCTCTGAATGATAATAAATCATCTTGTCTTCTCCCGTATTCTGTTTGATTCGTAACACTTCAACCAAACGCCGGAGTCATCGAATAAGTAACCACAAGCTGATCCCTCGAGTCCTTGAAACACTATGCCTCTCGAGTTAGCACATACACTTTGATCACTATAACCTACACCTTTTCAAACCAAAGAGCCTAGCATCCACTGGAAAAGAAGAACTCACCCTATGCAAATTCCCAACAACCTCATCCAACGCCGGCGCAAAACTACTATTGACATATAGAAACGCACTATCGCCCTCCCCTAGTCTCAACGTCCTCCTCAAATAAGTAACCACTTGCTCAAATCTCTGCGCGCTGCTGATTTTACACACGCTCTGTCGCAAACTTGGTGCGCTGCCTACAGGAACAAACCGAACGGTGACTTTTTGGGTAGGGAAGGAGGACGCAGATGCGAGGGCAGATGCGGCATCGCGGGGCAGATGGGTGAGGATCATGGAGCTGGCGAGCGTGAGGGGCAGGGAGTCGGGTGGGAGATCGGAATCGGGGATTGCGTTGGCTTCGGAAGGCGAGGATGTCATTTTGTTGGTGATTTGTGTGGATAGCTCTAGGTGGTATTGTGCTGTTGGGAGAGTTGAGAGGGGAATACACAAGGCTGATGTACTATGTAGTCCTTGAGGTTTATGCCAAGAGATTTTAACATGTGAAGCTAGCTTGTTCAAGTACAGTACGGCATTTATACAATTTTAGCAGATTTATGACACTATGATCTACCTATTTCCAGATTTCCTAGATTTTCCGGTCTTTGTATCAAAGATCTCCTATTAAGATAGATGCACATATGATTGACTACATCACATTGAGAACTAACGTCCGTTTTCATAGAGTTGAAATTATGTATACAATACTTCTACATGGTTATTATATACAGTAGAGTACAAGCTTATAATAAGTTAGTCATTGTGTCACGTACGTAGTGCTTCGATGTCCACGACCTCCTTGACAGCTTCCGTTGTCAAGATAAGGGGTGAATCTTCCTGTACGCAAACACTATCTTCGATCCGAATTCCAATTCCTCTGAAATGCTCTGGCCAGCGACTGTCATCTGGGACATATATTCCTGGTTCAACAGTCACAACATGACCAGCCTTCAGTGGAACTGCTCGGGAATAACCTGGGCAGTCGTGCACATCCAAACCGACATAATGTCCAACGTGATGCGGAAATAATGTTTCCAACGCATTCCCAGACATATCGAATCCAAGTTGTTTCAGCCCATCTTTCAACCCAGCCTCAGTAACTTGGTGTATTTTATCCAGAGTCATGTTTGAGCTTTCCCTACATAGAGAGACACTGCTTCTCTGCACATGTAGAATCATTTCATAAAGATCCCGTTGTGGATCTGAAAACTTGCCAGATATTGGCCATGTTCTTGTGATATCGGTAATATAGCCCCCATACTCTCCTCCGGCATCAACAAGAACAATCTTCCCATTTTGGAGAATGTCATCATTTCTAACATAGTGGATTCTCAAAGCATTCTGCCCACCTGCTATAACAGGGAAGTAAGCTGTAGCTTCACAGCCTCCAATCTTGAATTCGTAATCTAAGAATGCTCCGAGGTCTTTCTCTTTCGTCCATTGTCGTTTCATCGCATGTGTGAATGCTCGACCTGAAATTTTGCCAGCCATTCGCATGTTCGAAATTTCGGCCGTACTTTTGACAATTCTGAGATCGTTCATAAGCGGCTTCAAAGGCTTAATCTTGCTGTTTTTCACCATTTTTTGAAAGGCGTTCAGGGACTGCTCTTGATTTTTGAAAATCGACCCATAACTAGATGATCTAGCCTCGTCAGTGAATACCTCACTTGCTGATTCTATTATTGGTGGCAGCAATGCATGCAAGTTATGTATACTTCCAGACTAGTCTAATATTAGCAATACCGTTTTACGTCCACTAACCTCGAGGGGCTAGAATACCTCATCTGCATTGAACACATCCAAGGCAGCCTGCTCTCCCGAACGAGCACCATCCCATTGTTCGGCCTTCTCGTCTTTTGGGCGGAGAAACAGATGAAAAATATATTCTTCAGAGGATCCTAGTTTTTGGATCACGGCCACTGCATCCGGTTCGTTGAAGCCTGTGAGATAGAAGAAGTTGGAGTTTTGGTGGAACTCGTAGAATACTGAGCCGGACCTGTACTTTATGTCGGAGGAGGCTAATATTGCAATGCCGTTATCTGGCAGGCTTGCAGCGAGTTTCGCCCTTCGATCCGCATATTCTTGAGCACTTATCCCAGGAGTTACTAAGAGCTGTATTAGTGTTTCTTCATTCCGCAACGTGTTGCCATCATACCTTCTCCAGGTCTCAAAAGATGAGGGTGAGTCTCATGTACCGGCTGGCCGAATGAAAGATCCGCGGCAGAGACAGTAGCGTAAGCTCTTGAATGCCTGTTTGTATGTGGTTTAATTGTTGACGTTGCAAATCTAATGGAGGGGTATGACGGTCGTGAGCAAGTGACTGCCCTCTGCAATCGCAGCAGCGGACTTCTCAATTTCATAGTAATGCTATTTAGTTTGAATGCTATTTGATTATATTGTATTTCAATAGTGATGCTTGTGGATGGTTTGAGACTAATATATTTTGTTGGTACTGGAGTCAATACGATTTGTGTAGAAATTTCCTCTTCGAGTCTGCTTCCGGCAAGGTTGTCGTTGCCGTCCAGTGACCAACGCGTCTCCACCCAGTCAACAAGCTCTCTCTCCCAAACATTACAGTTCAACCTCCATAATTTGAACACCACCAAATACCCAATACCCAATACTCCCACCACGCTCCTTGACTTGTGTACCTCGCGATCCAGTTGTACTGTCATTGCTCCTGTTAATCATCCTTCTTAATGTCTCAATAACACTGGTCAGCAAGCACGCGACTTGGACACGCTGAACGCCAGGTCCCCCACCCACTCCCTCCCGCTCAGCGGCGGTCACAATATCCATTGTAGCTCTCATATGGCAACTGTATCTATATCACCGTTACCTCCCTCTCACTCAGCAATGTCTGGCAGACGAGTACCTCTCGGTAACAATCCCAATGGCGCCAATTCGCCATTTCGACCGCTCGGCTCAAATGCAACAAAGCAAAAACGGTCTTATGCCACCATACAACGCGAAGAATCATATGGACATGCACCACCAGCTAAAAAGCAGATGCTAAGCTCACAACAAGTACTGCGAACTCCTCCCAAGCAGGCATCACACTATCAGCCCGAAGCGAAGGTGGTGACTCGAAAAGTAAATGCAACTCAACCAACTACATATGAACAAAGTAGTCGAACCGCTGTGAGGGAACGGTCAGCTCAGCAGACTGTTTCGAGGGCAGCCAAAACCTCAGAACAAAACTTGGAATCGGTTTTGGCATGGCAGAAGCACTACCGACAAGTTTTCCCAAATTATGTGTTTTATTTTGAGGGTGTTACTGAGGAGGTCCGCCATAAGTTTGCTAAACAGGTCACAAGCCTCGGCGCAGTAAGTCTTCCTACTCGGAGGTACCAGAACTGCTGATCTAAATTTTGTAATAGCGAGTTGAAAAATTCTTCTCCAACCTGGTCACTCACGTTGTCACAACTCGAACCATTCCTCCAGAAGTCAAATCAGACCTTAAAGGAAGTTCCGCACCTTCCTCAGTTACAAATGATGTTCAATCAGAAAACAGCCAACCTCGAACAATCAACCCATCGTTGCTTGATCGATCGTCAGAATCAACTTATGGTCAGTCAGATTCATTTGGGGCAAAGGGAAAATTCACATTTGAGGCCCCTTTGAACAGAAGGTTACCACATCATGGGGAGGTGGAGCAGAAAGGCCAACAAAGTAGGACCTCGGATGTTCTACACAAGGCTCGATCATTAGGAATGAAAATATGGGCACTGGAAAAGCTGCAGCGTATTATGAACAATCTCCTGGAACCCAGTAGCTCCTTAATACCACATGGACATGATACACGAAGCAATAATATTATGGGTACTGCCAATGCCTTGCGTGGAGCCGATTTATCACAGCTACTTCGGGATGAGCGTATCAATGGTCCTTCTGATAGGGATCCTACCGTTGCAACCAAGGAAATCAGCCACTTCAAAGGTCCATTCATATATATACATGATATTGACGAGAGGCAGAAGCCGATAATGGTCAGAGAGTATGCTAAAGTGGCTAATAAAGAACATGGTGACTGGCCTCAATTCCGTAGTGTTGCAAATGGCAAATGCCCGTTCGTTGATGACGACTTCGGCCGAAGAGATGAGCGGGAGAAGGATGCTGCTCGGGCACAGAAGCAGCAAACTGCGGCTCCAAGAACGAGAGCTAATGCTGCTGGAGAATCTAATCGCATGGAGCCTCCAAAGGCTCTTGCAAGTAGGAGAACCTTGACAGAAATGGTTGATGGTTCGAATCGTAATGTGACCGTCTCGAGCAAGCAAAGCAACCCTTTCGACTCGCGAAGTCAGCAGTCTCGCCGTACTGAGCCTGAAGCTTCATCCAAGGGAAACGCATTTGTCAGTCGTGCTGGTGCTGCGCGACTCTTTGCCGGAGAACCTGTAGCATCGGGGATCCAGCCGTCGAATATCACTTCAGCCATTCGTTCAACGATGTCTTCTACTGCAGCGCAACCGGGAGCCAAGGCTGGAACTAGCAAAGAGATACATGGCCTTCAACGAAAGGTTTTGGAAAAGAACAGCGGCGGCCCGGGATCGTACCCTAGCTCTCACCGGACGAATGAGCATACGGCTCCAACTGCTGCGACCAGAAGGAAGCAGGCCAATCTTGGCCTGATTGAGGAGGATACGAACCCGTCCGAGTCTGAAGAACAAGCTAGAATGGAGAACACACGCAAGGCTAAAGCTGTTCAGCAGAGGAAGAGTGAGAAGCGGGATGCAAAGCCTGGATATTGCGAGAACTGTCAAGACAAATTTGAAGATTTTGACGAACATATATTGTCCAGAAAGCATCGCAAATTTGCTGAACGAAATGAGAATTGGAAGGATCTAGATGATCTCCTCAATACTCTAACTCGACCTCGTCGTGCGACTATGGATGATGAAAACTGTATGTGTGCCTAAGAAGCTCTACCTTTCACTGGACTAACAACTGTAGAATGCTGATCGGGAATCATGTCGAGGGGACCAACCTCTTTATTCTGTACCTGTACCAACCGTGGCAGCGCTGAGCCATTTTATCTTCAGCCGCCTGATTCATTTTAGCGAAGGGACGCAGGAGTTTTCAAGTGTGCTAATGTTCCACTTCTGCCTTCTCGCATATCTCTATCTTCTACCGCATTTCAGCCTCTTGCGTGCATTTGGGTGTGGAGCAGGCATATTCTTTTTGGAGCAGCATTTACATGGAAGGGTGTTTTGATGTCGGCTTATTGTGTGGGATTACACTTTGTTGCAAGCGAAGCTGTTGATCAACAGTGAAATGTCCTCCGCGGGGCCGAGTCCTATCTTAGAGGCCTTTCACAATAGCTATATGTGTATACATGATAATGAATTGGCCTTTTGAAACGCTGCCCGTCCACCGGAGTGATGACACGTGAATCAGGTTTACTTACATGCTTCAATTACATACTTTAAAACTCAAGGGAGTAAAGTAAGTACGACGTCTGGATGCATAGCAATAAGGGAAGCCCTGGAATTCTGAAAGAGGTTGTTGACACGCTCAGTTGAGATTTCGGTTGGCACTTGCGTTACCCTTGATGCTTTATATCAACCCCTTGGTCTCTTGGTCTCTTGGTTCTTGGTCCCTTGGTTCTTGGTCCCTTGGTCCCTTGGTCCCTTGCGGAGTAGTATGTTAGAAACACCCTGTCCCCTTTACAGCCGCAAATACTCCAATCAATCACGAAAGTTTTTTTATTTTTATTTTTGTTTGTATTTTTATTTTTGGGCACCAACGATGTCCTCAAATCTCAATATACCTACCTCGTACCTAGCTTCACCCCTTCTTGGCTCTCAAGCTACTAATGTGCAATGTGCAATGCGCAATGTGCAGTCACGGAACGCAATCCGAGTCGATGGCTCCCTTACTTCAATGCATACATACTTTCGTGTATATTTCTACCCCAACACCCCAACCGGCCGGCTTTCTTCCCCTTACCCTGTACATGTTGTTGTGCCGCTTCCCGTTCTCGTAGGCTCCTAGGCCCTGGGGGCGCCTTAAACATCTCTCTCTCTTTTTTGCCCCCCTCCCTCCCTTCCTCCCCGGTTTAAGAAAAGAGGAAAGAAAAAGATTGGGCGTTTTATTTGTATTCTAGCTGGAGAGTGGGCCAGAGTTGGTGAGGGTGAGTGTTTTTTCTTTCGGCGATACCGATACCGATACCGATACCCGGTTCGTTCTCCGCCCAAGTTTTTCGTTGGTGGCGTCCAAGGCGTTTGTACCTAGAGGGGCCTTTTGGAATCTAGAAGCATTCCAGAAGCCCTTTTTTGGGGGGGGGGGTTTTGGTTTTGGTGGTGTTACGTTGGATGAGATGAGTGAGCCGATGAAACAGCCTAAACAAGACACCTTGAGGGGATTTGGGATCTGGGGGAACGGAGACGTGGGTTCGCACCGGATCTGTATATCGTTTTTGTTACCTATACAAGACAACAGGACATTAAGACAAACAAGAAAATGGGAATTGTGGGTGTGGCAGAAGCTTAATTAATAATGGTTTGTTTGCTTGCTTGCTTGCTTGCCTCGTGGGCTGAATCGCCTCGATCGACTCTCGATCGGCTCTCGATCAGGTTTTGTTCTAGAAGGATTCGTTTATGGGATTAAATCTGTTTACGTTATTATTTCCTCGGGAGTGAGTGTAGAACAGTAATGAGATGTCTCACAGGCCGGTTATGTTATGCAGGTACGCGTTTGGGTTAGGTGGTATTTGGTGGTGGCATGACTGCCACGTGGTGGAAATCGGTGAATCCCAGAGCAAGAGATAGTGTAGTGTAATGTAGGGGGAAGGGGGGAGGAGAATTGCCGACTGGATGATGTTTGATATTAGTTACGGTTACGGTATTATTAATAATTGTATGTAAGGGAAGGGAAGGAAGGATCTTCTGGAAGGACGATGGACCGGAGGGTGTGTCCTACTGTATGAGCCTATGTACGAAAGTATCTCTATATGTCGAACAAAAGTGAGATTGATTCCGACCGATGATGGATCCGCTGTCTAATAAGTAATAAGTCATCATCAGCAAATACGACTTCGGGTGAGATTGGATGTAGTAAGAATCCAATCTGAGACGAGAGCGACTACTGCACGCTGGAGGTGGTCTGGGAGAACTGGCAAGTGAGACTGGATCTAGGTCGTCCATACGATACAGTCAGTGTACATACATACAGTACAGATGGTTAAAATAAAATGAAGATAAAACTAAAAGGAGATTTGAGAGTGAGGCTCAGATCCAACAGAGGATGACATCGCGTGTTGACGTTTCTATCGCTTCCCCAGCGCAAGAGGCGGGTAGTAATGAAGCCATCGTCCCATCCCCATGCCATACCCATTGCCATGATGCCAAATATAGGCACCGCATATTATTTCCTGTTCGTAAGTACGGTAAGATAGAAAGAGTGAGATACGGAGATGAAACATGCCTGGGGGCGTTGTCGCAAATGGCTGCGGCTTGACGCCTTTAGCGAATGGGCATGTATTCGTGAGGCGTAGCCTATGTATATGTGACCATAGTACTTTTATTATTGTTATTATTACTATTACTACTATTACTATTATTACTATTATTACTAGCCACTTTTACTTACTTCTTATCACTGTTCTGTATCTGTATACTGTACGCTATACGGTCCTTTACGGTCCTGTCCTAGTCTTAGTCCTAGTCCTGTATTACAGTACTGTACTTACGGTCACATCCGGAGCTGAGATGGGATTGCATAGGGTTGGATGGCGCCAACAACTGGACGGCAACGGGCGGTCCCCAGGATCCTTCAAACGGCAGGTCGATGGCACAGGCAGCTATGAATAGAGTATCCTGTTGGTCGGGACGAAATCTAGCTTGAAGCGTCCAAAAAGGCATAACATAACCGAACCCATTCTGGGTAAAAGCACGTTGCATCCTTGCGAAAGTTACAGCAGTACCGGGTCATACCAACTACAATGCTACAGTACTACTGCTGGCGGACGACAATGTATATGTGTGCCAATTTACACTTCTGTTACGATTATTGCCTGAAGCTACTGCCCTAGCCTATGCTATATGCCATATGCTATTGTGTGCAAACTCAAAGCGAACGAACAGGTGAATAGGTGAAGAAGAGATCCATCTGTCTCAGGGGCAACAGTTAGAGCTAACCGATAGATCTCATAATAAGCCGGCACATATGTTGATATGTTTTGTGTTGTGTTGTGTTGTGTTTTATACTATATTTATATATGTTTATATAGAACAGTAACAATAATACCGGCAGTAATAATCATAATAATAAGAATAAGAATAAGAATATATTTCATAATACGCTTCTTTGCTCGTAGGCCAACGGAACCAATAATTAGATGGTTTCAGCTGTTCCAGAGGATAGATATCATGAAACCAGCGTAGTACGTAAAATCTAAATTGCGCTGGGTTTGTACACCACCGGCC
>Ga0247734_1002302_pt1 | contig 12711 bp, 10 predicted proteins | sample UWRJL103311B2_FD_180933 | JGI IMG/M metagenome (GOLD analysis project Ga0247734, IMG submission 180933) | Plant litter microbial communities from Arlington Agricultural Research Station in Wisconsin, United States - UWRJ-L103-311B-2 | ecosystem: Environmental > Terrestrial > Plant litter >... | reverse complement strand
TGGATGCCCTTAGATGTGTTGTATGCGACAAGCTTCGGCGAGGGGTTGTTGGGATGGAGTTCAATTTGGTTTACAGCTGGAACGACCTATGTAAAATGAGCCGAGTCCTAATGTATGCCACTAGGAACTATTTACCTTGCAAGATGGGTCGTTAAGTAGGATCTCCAGATTCTTGATACCAAAGTTCGAAACACCAATGTTTCTCGCCTTGCTCTTAGGAATCTTTTGCATTTCTTGCCATCTGTAAAATGAAGAATTAGTAAAATCCTTATCAAGAAAATTATCTCAGAGTTAAGGAGAGCCCATGAACTGTACATTCACATGTTGAGTCGCCTTGGGCTCACTCAATAGTCAACGGTCAACTTTTCCGCCTGCCGTCCCAGAAGCGAACGGCGTTCGACTGGATTAGGGTAGGTAGCTTCATGTCTTAAGAGTCCACTTACGTCTTAATGAAATCCCAATCAGAGTATACCTTGTTGGGGACATCCTCAGGATCAGAAGAACATGGCCAATGCATTAGATACAAATCGACATAATCAGTGCCTAAGGATTTCAACGAGGAATCAATGCCCTCTGCGACTCTCTTGTGCCATGGGTTATCGAGTTTAGTGGTGAGCCAGATCTTCTCGCGAGGAACACCGGAGTTCTTGATGCCGGCTCCTACTTCAGCTTCGTTTCCATATGCGAGTGCAGTGTCGATGTGGGTGTAGCCTCTCTTCAAGGCGTACTCGACCGCTTTCTCGACTTCTTTGGGCTTTGATTGCCAGGTACCGAGTCCGAGAGCTGGGATTTTGGCACCAGTGTTGAGGGTGTAGGTCTTTCTGGAGGAAGAGACAGATATGTTAGAAGATGGATGTGATTATGAGAAGCATTTGGCATATTACGAAGTGCGCCTAGAACTCATTCCGCGCCTCAAAACATAGCTTGATAGCTGCGTATGCGGAAGACAGGAGCCACAAAACCCTTGAGTTCTATACTGTCGGACCCTTTTGCAGCTGAGAGCTAAGAGGGCAGACAACCTCAATGGTTTAATTTCAATGAAATTGAGTGGGAAGAGTACGCAAGGGGAACTAACTCGGTTGCTTTAACGGATGCCATTTTTGCTAGATTTTTTGGTTGTTTTAGAGGTGGAATTGTAGAGGAGATGCGGTTCAAAAGTTTCAATGATGTGTAGAAACAAAACCGGGAGGTAGGGAGATACTTGTAGCCCACGAACTTCTGGAATTCACATATTTATCCTGCCACGATTGGCCAATGCTATACAACTGTCGGTTATGGAGGGGCAAATGGAGCGTGACGGAGTTGATGGTGGACTTGGTGGAGAAAAGATCCCACTTTGAGTGTAAGCCCTCGACGTGGAGTTTCACTAATGGACATGCGCGCCAATCATGACGCTGATGCACGCCGGACATTTTCGCCTTCCCAAGAGAAGTAAGTCGAGTTGGTCATTATCCATCAGCGTCTTTTGTACTACGAGGATGTCCACAGTGAGCGGTGTCATGGAGAAGTGGTCGAGGAGGAGGCAACCATCGAAACAGAGGTAGAATTGCCGGGTTTGTATGGCGGAAAATATTGTAGTAGAGAATACCCCTTTATTTAAATTCGAGCTTGTCGCACCTAAATATATATTCCGGATAAACTCATTGTTTGTCTTTACTGTAGGATAGTCGAATAAACAAAAGTGACGTCGAGAGTCGATGCCCCTCCTATGGGGGTGCGGGGTGGAAGGAAATAGATGATGACTTTGACACACCCCTCGATCAGTTCTGCGACATTACCGTTTTTCCCAAGCCCTCAACTTCCCCAAAGTGAACTGAATTGTTGTAGGATTATTAGAGTTTTACTGTTCTAAACCATGCCTTTATGATTCTAGGTATATGTTGAAAGGCAAACTGCTTACTACTTATGTATATAAGAAGTTAATTTGGGGGCGTGGCCCAAAATTGGCTGCCACTACTGTAAAGTGAACGTGAAGAACAGGCTACTGTAAACACACCCTCGAAGTCACTAAAACCCACCATCGAAGCTCCAGCTCCCAGCTCTCCCAATCCATCTTATACAACAACCCCCAATACAACAACACCCAGCAATGTCTTCCGGCTTTGTCTCCGGCGGCACAAACGAGCAGCCCATTGAGCGTGATGACGCCTGGCTAGCAGCCCAGAAAGAGCTCGAGGCAAACCGCGCACGCAAGGCCGCCGCCTCCAAGCCTTCAGATGGACGAAGTCTGTTCGAGACTTTGGAAGCTAATAAAGGTAGCTCCCCCTCTCTCTCCTCCCTCCCAACCACTTCCTCCTGCGACAAATTCTCGGCCCCCCTTGCATTGTGCATCGCAGAGAAGGATTAGGCTGATCACGTAGACATTCCCTAAACACAGCCGCGAAACAAGATGCATTTGAAGAAGCCAACCGACTCAAAAACCAATTCCGTAGCCTTGACGAGGACGAGATTGATTTCCTAGATACGGTCCTGGAGAGCACGAGGAAGGAGGAGGAGCGGGTGAGGAAAGAGACGCAACAGGGCTTGCAGGCATTTCGGAAACAGCAAGAGGAAGCAGACAAGAAGGCGAGAGGTGGGGAGGTAGCGGCTGAGGAAATCGACGGCGAGGGAGATGAGTGGGTTGCCGGGGTGAGGAAGAGGAAGAGAGGAAAGGAAAAGGAGGTGTTGAAGGGAGTCAAGATCAGGAGGGCCAGCACCGCTGAGGATCCTGTTAAGAAGGATGGGCCTATAAATGCTGAGGTTTCAAAATCAAGTCCTGCTGCCCCGAAGCTAGTCGAGAAGACAAAGTCCGCTGCGGAGGATATACAGAAGGAAATAAATCCCATTCAATCAGAGACTACCAGTACAATTCCCAAAGCCTCGCCTCCTCCACCGAAGTCTGGATTGGGGTTGGTTGACTATGGTTCGGACGATGACGATTGGTAGATAACATCTGTGGGGAGGGGGGAATGGATGCTTTTGGAGTCTATGGTATTTGGTGGAAGTCCTGTAACTTTATTTAGAAGTATGTCCATATTAGGAACAAAAAACCAAAAGAGATCCATTTATTGCCTTCATCTGCGGGTTTCCTGAAGTATCTATCATGTCATTTTTTAGATGCTGTGCTCATTGACTTTTGAAGTTTTATGGACTTCAAGTTGGGTCTAATTGCTCTATCCTGTTCGTTATAGCTCAATTGCGTCAATCATCTAAGCCATCTTCTATATAGAGGGGGGATTTTATTGCCTAGAACAAGCATAATTTACTTTCGACAACATTCACATAGGATCCAATTACGCATGACCTATTACTGAGGTGTGAGTGATACGGGGTATCAAGCAGCACAAAGAGTATCTCGCAAACTATAGCAATGGTAGAGTATCGAAATAACTTTATATTAGAAATATTATAATTTTTATATTCGGTAGGATAGAAAAGCTACCAAAAAAAACCCCCCCCAAAACAAAAACAAATGCAGGAGATATCGTCTTAATAACCCCCTCCCACGAACTCCATATAACTCTACATTAGATACCGTTGCTAGCACATTTGAACACACCCCCCACGGCTCCGGCCTTGTACCCATCGACGATGCTCTGAACACTGGTATAAGTACCGGCAGTCAAGAAGAGCAGACCAATCAGGATGATGATGATGTTCAAGCCGAACATAGCGTATCCGTACGGGGTCTTAGGGTGAATGAGACCGGTATGTTGGCCATCGACACGGCGCATACGGATGTAGGCGACGCCCCAGAAGATGAACCCGAAGAATGAATCAAAGAGGGAGGACATCAAAGACAGTAGATCAGAAAAGAATGGGATGACCTCAGCCTAGGTTGAATGGTTAGCTTTGCATTATATAATGGGAAAGGGTTGGGGGACGAACAATGAGGAATGCTGCAATCCATGTTGCACCAAGAATACCAGCCCATGAAGCCCAACCGACCACTGTATGGCTTGTCTTGTGCTTGGTTCCCTCAAAAATACGGAAGAAGATAAACCGGGCGCTGACTGACGCGTAGAGGACTCCGAGAAAGATCAAAGTGGGGATCATGAAGGAGAACGAGACCTTCTTGTAAACATCGTTTCCGAGGGAGCCAAAGGCTGGGGCGGTCATGTACTGATTACCAGTGAAACCGTAAATGACACCACCCACAACGCTAAAGACTATAATTTCGCAAATAGTAACGGCCCAAAGAGCCTTGGGGAAGTCTCTGGGGTTCTCCATCTCCGCAATAAAGCTGGGAAGAGTGATCTGCCCAATGAAGGTGTAGCTGATGTTTAGGAACGCATTCATTCCAAGAACGAAAGTGGTTCCTGCAACTGGTAGTGCAGTGACGATAGGATTTCCATGTGGAACGGGAAGACCAGTTGTAGGATCGACGGCATTCGGATCAGAAGTATACCCTAGAGGGTGATCCTCCAGCCCAGAGAAGATAGTTGCTAGCAAAACCGAAAGGAAGGTAAAAAATGCTGATACCAGGGCGAGTTTTGACAAGGCGCTGAAGGTCCTTGGGAGAGAGCACACCCAGCAGACGATTGTAGATATAACCGCAAATACAACAGTGCACTGGGAGTGGTTTGTAATGGTGTTTAAGTACTTGGCAGTAACCAAAACATGTAGTGCCTAAAATTGGTTAATATCAAAACTATTTCCTATTTTTTAAGGGTGGATCCATACTTGAATGAAACAGTTATTAAGAATGAACATGACGGCTGTCGCATACCAAGCCCATGTTTTCCCCCAGAAAAGCATTTGGCCAATATCACAGACATCTCTAACTTCTGGGTGACGCAGACAAAATTCCCTAGATACGGTCAGAGCCAGAATAATATGTAGATGGGGAAAATTCATACCAGACAACCAAAGATGTGTAGAGAACCAAACCAGCGATTACCACAGTCAGAATTAGACCTGGGACAAGTCCTAGAATGCTGTAAGACCATGGAAACGACATGATAGCGAGGCAAATGTATTCCGAGAATAATAGCGCAGCAGTCTATGTGCCATCGTTAGCATTTATTGTATTATATTTCTCCTTTCTTTCGCAAGTTATTGCAAGTAGTCTTGTCCAACGGGGCACTGCATATGACGTAAAACCCTCCCAAACATACCTTCTGCCAACTACATGTTCGATATTTAATCGCATTGTCGGCTTCTAATTCGATCTGTTTCCCTAAGATATCGGATCCCGAATCATCTCCAAAATCATAGTTGCTGAGATGAGGGAGCACGGGAGCTATTCTGCCGCCCGCGGCTCCATTGCTGGAGCCATATTTGCCTCGACTTCCATTTTCTACGTCGATATTGGCATTGAGATTTGGTGACTTCTTTTCGTCGCTAGACGAGCGGTCTTCTTTCAACGCCATTTTCGGGATGGGAAATGCACAATCGGGGCGTAATGGACTGGGTGTGGGAGAGGCTGCGACGGCAACATTAATGGCTGGCAGATCAAAAATAAGAGGAAGAATGTATGGATGTTGGCGCGCACAAGGAGCTGTAGCAGCGAAACGATCTGGATTAGGGAAGCACAATATCGAGGCTGAAAAGCAAGCCGGAGATGTTCGAGAGGGAAGGCGATAGGGAAAAGTTTGGTACTTAAGTTTAATCTATCGACATGGAATGGAGTGTTACCAGTCAGCCAGCATCGGATAGCTTTGCGCTAATCAAGCATCTTACAACGTTCTACTACAGTAGCGCAGCACCCCATGGCCATTTAGGATGCCATTGTTGGCCGTGTCCTTTTCCCATTGCGCACTGTGCATTTTGTGTGGTCGAGCGACATCTGTAGTATGGTTCAGTCCTGCACTGGGGGACGACTAAAAGTAGACCAGCACTACCATTGTGGCACGGATTGCGGCACCACCAGTGGGCATTTGCTTTTGCGATCAATCATCGACTCATACCTCGCCCCATATACTGTACTGTATGTGGAGCAAAGTAAAGTACTCCAGTTGCTGGGAGTAATAAACTACCTGGTTCGGGGTTGCATGCCGTTTGCTCGAGTAATACTGGTACTGTACTAAGCCCCGACCGTCCCTGGCTGGCGGATGGCAGGCTGCTGGGTTCATCTGAGATATATCATAAGTCCAGAACGTAGTAAGTTAAGTAAATCCAGTTTCGCAACACCTCACTGCTTTGTGTGTTTGCTTTCTCCTTCTTCTTCAATGCTGGGAATCTTGTCTTGACTGACTGACAGAGGCCATTGTAATCTGGTGCTCAACTCAAGCTTTGAGGATGCAAACAAGGCGCCAAGTTCCAGAGCCAAGTTGAGATTGGGTCCTTGGATGGACGCCGCAACGGCGATGATGAATAGGCAAACACCCTGTCCTGTACACTGTACAGTTACTGGAAGTGGAGGTTGAATCATGACGTGCGAGGTGGCTGGGCGGGGATTCCGGCCGGCCAAGTGTGGGGGGCAACATGGCATAGCACTACCAAGGACTAATTTGAAGATCACCATCATTTCATTCATTTTTTCCAATCCACAATTACATAAACCCAGACCTATTAAATACCCTCTACATTACCAGCAAAAAGATAGACGAACGGAAACTAGCCAGGAAACCACAGAGAATTCTGTTTTCTTACTTCATTTGTTATTTCTCGTAAGTGACATATCTTGCTTGACTTTGTATACTATAGTCTAGTATGTACTGTATCCCCGAGCCAGCAGATACGAAAAAGGTTTGCATTTATTGATTTAAAAACAGCCAGGCATAAAGCTGGAGAAATAACGCCATTTCAGCCTCATATGAGCATATTATCTCAGACACTCCCCCTACCATCCATTCGTTCATTCCAGAAAGGGAAAACATTTCCCCAGAAGCCACATACGGCGCCCAGACGGTATATCCGACTTAACGAGCAACAGCACCCTCAACTGTCCTTTTCGTGAACCAAACAGCACTCTTCCTTTGCCCTCAACCATCCATTCACCGTATTGGAATGTTTACGAAACTCTTCAGGAACGAACTCAATATATTGCCGCTATTGTTTGATCTCGCCTTTTCAAGTCCACCCATTGTCCAGTGTTTGGTATACCACATTCGAAGAAACGACTGCATGACTGAAGCTTAGAGTGGACAGGTTCTTCCTATCCGAACTTACCTTGCTGGGGAGTGCTCTTTTCCTTTATGATATAAGTGCCTCATTTCTCCTTGAATGATCACTTCGGGTTTTCTACCAGCTTAATTTTGCGCGTCTGCTTGGAACAATCCAAAAAGATTTTATACACCGCAGCATTTCCATAATCCCATACCTTGGAGTGTCAAAACCTCGTCCAATAACTGCGGCGCACAGAGGAGCAGCCACCCAAGGGATACATTCCGTAGCTAGAGAGTTTCGAGTAATCTATGAAAGCTCAAGCTGAGTGTTACTGATGCTGAAGTTCCTGTAATTGCCCTTCGATGACTTTATTCTGCTGGCCGATCACACAATTTGTCCGTTTATGTAACTTGAACAGAGTTGCCACTTACATTGAAATCTGAGGGAAACCTATCTCCTTGTAAGTCCAATCTGAACAAGGTATTCACTCAAGTACATTGGAATCTTGGAGGATAACTAAACTACTGATAAGTATATGTAGTGGTGCTATACTTGTTCAAATAGAAAACTTTTTTTTAAGGAAGTGCATATGCCCAACTCGTTTACCACCTTGTGGCTTGATAGGATATATAAGTGCAACCTCATGTTCAAGCTATGTCGCTTGAAAAACAGTTACCACCAAACAACGATTAGAGAAGCAAAAAAGCATGTGTATTGGAAGTCATTATCGAAACAGTATGCAAGACGGGGGCGGGTAGGCTCGCCAAGGTCAAATGGCCCATTAATTATCCTCCCAGCTATCCACCTTCAGAATAACGCAGCAATAGTTTAAGAGTATTGCGGGAAACTGATTATCTGCTCCAAGAAAACAAGGGTAATCACCATGGCAGATCTGGTGTTGCAAACTAGAATGCAAAAGAGAGGATTTGAGGATCGAGGTTCGGGAACTCTTCGCGCCGACATCCCGACTCACGAATTCACCAATTATGTAACCAGACGAGTCAGTTTTGCGGAGCTTCGGGGCAACCATTATGCCTTGATGTTTCTTCTTTATAGAAGAAGGGATTCCTCTGTGATCAGGAGCTATTACAACTCCTTGATACCAAAATTGAAGTCTTTTTTTGTGTATTAAAGTGCCTGTGATAGATCCACTGTCGAAATACTGTAGTGTACAGCCCCTAGTCCGTAAACCATCACTTCACATCATGAGTCCCCCAGGTTTTATGAAATCACAATTCACGAAGCTTCCATATCCAGAGAAAAAGTTCACCGGCCAGACAATCATTATCACCGGTGCAAATGTTGGGCTAGGTCTTGAAGCAGCGCGTCACTTTGTCCGTCTCGAAGCCGCAAAGGTCATCCTAGCAGTGCGTACGATCTCCAAAGGAGAAGCTGCCAAAAAGTCAATAGAGGATTCGACAAAACGCACCGGCGTCGTTGAGGTCTGGGAGATAGATCAGGAAAACTATGGCTCCGTGGTGATGTTTGCGAAGAAAGCACAGAGCTTAGAGAGGCTTGATGTGGCGATCCTGAACGCGGGCTTGATGACCCCAGAATTCAACATGGCGGAAGGCCATGAGAAGATGATACTCGTGAACGTCATCAGCACGTTTCTCCTTGCTCTCCTTCTTATCCCGAAGTTGAGGGAGACTGCTGTCAATTTCAACAAAGCCCCGGTGCTCACTTGCACCGGATCTTTCACGCACTTCGACGCCGCATTCCCCGAGCGGAACAGTGAGCACATATTCGAGGCATTTACCAAAAAGGAAAGCGCAAAGATGACAGATCGGTAATTTCTACTCGGAGAATTCTCTTTCGAGCTCCAGCACAAGCTAACTTCCTTTTAAAGTTACGGAACCTCCAAACTAATGCAGCTTCTCTGTGCACGAGAGCTGTCGGCAAAACTCATCGAGTCTAGCAAGGAAGGCCATATCATAGTCTCAACCGTAAACCCGGGGTTCGTCGCAACAAAAATCATGCGCAATGCGACAGGCGGTTTTCTCATCTGGGGAACCGCGTTGAAATACGCCATCTCTAGAAACTGTGAGGTAGGAAGCCGCACCTTGGTGCATGCAGCAGAAGGTGGCGAGGAAACGAACGGCAAATACTTGAATGATTGCCAAGTTGGACAGTGAGCTCTCTGCTTTGTGTTAGGACTACTTGCAGGTATTAACCAACTTCAAGGGTATCCGATTTCGTATTGAGCGAGGAAGGTCTGCAAACTCAGAAGAAAGTATGGCAAGAGGTACGTATCTAACAGACTATTGTTTGCCCCCTTTGTGAAGAAATATACTTAGCATCTGGAATTGCATGCTAACCCAGTTTTTGGTATAGTTGTCAGAGATATTAGAGAAAGTACAACCGGGTTTACTCCAGAACATCTGAGACGGTGACATAGCATTTAGCTAGCGTCAGCAAGACCATTCCCCCGTGTATTTTATTGTAGAATAGTGGTAATGATAATAAGAGGAGGTTCCTCAAAGACGTTTTTGCATTTCTTTGCATGCGTGCATGAATACCTAGGTATGTATGTGTGGTCAGCATCTCACCCTTCGCTTAACCAATTTGTACAACATGCAAAGCCAACCACCAACTTTAACATATATGTTCAAAAAAGCTTCAAATCTAAAAGTATAGATCAAGCGAACTCGATACCCAGAGCGTCCCAAATTGGAGATCAAAGGCTCCGCCATGTGGCACGGCGAGTCGCTCTCACTACAGAGATTATGAATTCGGCTGGTCGTAGTCGATCTACAATTGGCCGGTCAAGATTCCCCTGGTGTTCTTGTACGCCTCATTGTATCTTGATAATGTTCAGCCAACAAAACATCTTTGTGGACCACTTCGGGTTGGATCCTGGCTCGGGACTTGGAACAACTAAGTGTGAGAAGCTCTTTGTAGATTGAGAACAACTTTATGCCATTTGAGCGCTATTTTGTTGGGTCTTGTTTACGGCTGGAATAGATATTACCATTACTTTTAAACTGCGTCCAGCTACTTTGGAAAGTGATATGGGCTGATTCTTTTTTTCGTGGCCAAGTCATAGGATGAGGCGCTGCGTCTATGGTAACCTCACTCCTCAGATGCTGCAATCATCTATAATTAAAGATACTATAATACAAAATGAAGATGGTATTACAACACTAAATGAGACCTCCACCAGGTCCTTGTGACTAATATTACAAGAAGCGGCTCATATAGATTAGAGCTGCGAGAGCAGAGACTGTATGAACTCTGAGAGCTGTTCAGAAGGTACATTTTGACGGATCTTCAGCCTCCGACATTGAACCTCACATTTTTTCTCATCCGACCAACCTCTACCCACTACAACAATTACTGGATACCCGATCTCATCAGCATCTCTCATCTTCCAGGCAAATCTATTGGGCCTGTCATCAAGTACCAAATCCAAGCTTGAGCTGCCAGGAACTCGCGGTGCAGCGGAAAGAATATCATATACTTCGATGGCGGCATCATCCAATTGACCTGCAGGCACAATTACTGCTTCAAATGGTGCCATAACCCGAGGCCAATTGAGACCTTTCTCATCTGCAAGATTATCTGCAACAGCACCTATAATACGTGATACGCCAATACCATGGCATCCCATCTGTAAAGAAACAACTTTGTGACCATCTGTCAAAGACTGCTCTCCCTCCAAGCTAGATTCAACAGCCTTGTCGTTCTTTAATAATGCCGCAGGAAGAGATACCGTTGCTTTCAGTGGATCACTGTATCTGGTGCCCAGGTGAAATGTATGACCGAGTTCAATGGCTTTCTGTACTTTGAGAGTACCATCAGGGCAATTCCGGCATGAGTCACCATTTTGTATGCTCAAGAGGTTTAAACGCAGACCCGTAGAAGGATCCCGAGACATAAAGGTTTCTCCAACTTCTTTGTCTTTATTACCACCCTCATGGTTACCGGACTCAATTGCGACACGAACCTCATCAGGGATTCGATAGTCTATAAGATTAAGTATTTGACGGGGCCTAGGTTTTCTGTCCTCCCCATGCGGTTCCCGGGGGGTAGATCCTAGTTGTTTCCAAAGTGATAGGGGATCTTCGATTGACGCATCCAGTCCTGGTACTATAGATTTAACAGCATGGGCATTGATGCTGGCTTGATTTGCTGTAGACTGGGACATGTACCACACGTGCACCAGTGTTTTCCTGTCATGTGTTATGCCACACCAAACATCAACCTCACTTGATGTCCCGATTGCTAAATTATCTGGAACGGTAGCCTCCGTAAGTTCCTCGTTCGCAACATGATCACATTTATTGCAGCTGATAATGTTGTCCTCCCCATTCGGTGTTGGAAAATGGAATTCGTGACTCAAATCACCACCAATATCCCCAGAATCGGCTTCTGCTGTCAAGTATGGAATTTTGAGCTCGTCGAAGAGCTCGGCGTATATATTGCGCACATCATGATAGGTTTTAAGGGCCAAGTCGGGGCTGTAATCGAATGTATACAGGTCTTTCATTATAAACTCTCGAGAACGAAGAAGTCCTTGCCTAGGTCTCAATTCATCTCTATATTTTCGTGCTGAAACGGTAAGCAATTGAACAAACTAAATGTCATAGAATGACCTACATATCTGGTACAATCGTATCGGTAATTCTTTGTAAGATCTTAGATTGCTCAATACCAAATTTGTGATCTCTTCCTCGTGTGTAGGCGAAAGAAGGTATTTAGCTCCCTTCCTATCTTCGAATCGAAAAATCTGCCTTATATTTAGAAGAATTTATACCCAGACACAATCTCAACATACCTCTGACCCCGCATTGGCAAGACGACCGCTTTTGGTCCATAACTTCTCGGAAGATATCGACGATAAGGAAACCTTAGAAGCCCCTTCCAAAGTTAGCAATCTATAAGGCGACCAACAATCATGAACTATTACCGAGCTTCAACATGTACTTATCTATCAAAGCCTCTAATTTGTTCTGCACCCTGAGACCGAGTGGAAGCATGTGGAAGATTCCAGAATGAGCCTAACAAGATTATTCAGAGCTGGGAAATTTGAGTTATTACTCAAGAGTTGCCCACCTGTTTAAGGAATCCAGCATGAATGAGTTTTGCATGGGAGTCTATGAATATTTAAGCATGTTGAATATGTAGATACTGGACATCAGATATATACCTCGTTCTTTTATTTGAGTAGACTCTACAGGACGCCAAAAACCTGAGAGCCTTACACGATGGTCAATCTATATAGGGTCAGAATTCAGTCGTCTCGACCACGTGACAAGGGGAAGCTTCATGACTTACAGCACCTCTGGTACCAGCCTCAGAGTATGAACGAGAACAGGGCATCGACTGGCCCATCAATTGGAAAGACCCCTTCAAAGTCCGCCTCTGGAAATCAGTTCCACATTTGATGCAGACACGCTGCTTCACAAAAGAGTTCATCAAGGCGAGGAAGTTGACCGCGTTACCGGCCGTTAGAACTAGCAGTTCAAATTGTCCATAGGTATGCGCTTCGTTCTCAACTCTTAGAATTGTCAGTATTTCTAACGATGCAGCTCAAGAAATGGATTCTGTTGTAAAGTTGATAGAAAGGCAGCTTCAGTTGACATCTTGATTCTCCAGGTCACGTGGCGATAAGGTCATGAATTTGCGATTAGGAAATTTTATAAACATCTTCTCCCCTCGACTTGAGAACCTCTACCTTAT
>Ga0247734_1002301_pt1 | contig 12720 bp, 11 predicted proteins | sample UWRJL103311B2_FD_180933 | JGI IMG/M metagenome (GOLD analysis project Ga0247734, IMG submission 180933) | Plant litter microbial communities from Arlington Agricultural Research Station in Wisconsin, United States - UWRJ-L103-311B-2 | ecosystem: Environmental > Terrestrial > Plant litter >... | reverse complement strand
ATCAGCTCCCAGTCTGGAGAGCGTCAATAATACTTCGTAAGACCACCGCACGGTGCTTGATCTAGTTAAGGGGGCAGGCTGTAGTGCAACGTCGTGGTCGCCTATTGTTGGACGAAGGCAGCGTGGTACGGAAAGTACTGTACTGTATAGTGCAGTAATAAATTACGTACGGTACGATGGGTAGACTGTCTGTAGAGAGAATGAAAGCAGAACCGGCCAGGTACTGTCCTGGTATCATTATCTTGCTCTTGCATGCTCGTCAGTGGTACAGTAAATGGTTATGAATTTACATTACATTACCCCCGCACGCACGAACAAAAAGTAGCAGACCGATCATGCATACTGTACTGTACATGCCTGCATACCTATCCTATCTCTCCTACCCATGTTTGTTACCGTATATCGGTCTTCCGTATATCATTTCATTACTCCCAAGAACAATAAACAATCCTCGACCTGTAAAATATCCGACAATTTCCTGTGCTACTTAGTACTGCACTGCGTACAGGTTCTGCCGCTCCCTGGCACAGTCTCTCTTTGGGTAAAAATACGACTGCAAAACCCCGCGTGCCCGCGCCGCCAAATTCCCTCTGGTTCGTTCGTTCCTGATTCCGGTCCTGTTGTTTGGTTTCCTTTCCTACCCTTCTGCAGGTTCTAGCGGCGAGGGGAAGCAAAATACATTTCAGGGGGGACCTAGATGTGAAGTACATGTTGCTCTTTACAACCCTCTCACATTAAGCGTATTCAACCGAATTCACACCGTCATTGTGCACTCGACCCAGTTCCAACATACACGCTCACAGCCAGCTGTATCCGTGGGACCGCCAATAGCAAACCAACAAACCAACGTTCGTTCTGGGGGCTCAGCGCTTGCTTCGATGTAAGATCTGGAATAGGTCATCCTAATTCGTGTTCCTCTGCTCTGCTTACATCCGTCCGTCATCCACCATCTTTACATCATCACCAACTTCTACAGTTGCAGTTGTATCTTCAATCACCACGGCACGACAGCCTACTACGCTGAACACTTCGGTAGCATCAAGAGTCACCACGGATTCTCTTGCTTCGAATTTCTGGAATACTCAAGTCCTAAAAGCAGAACCACAGGGTAGCTACGCCGCACGGTGAGCGCAGATTTGGAATCAGCACCAAATAATTTCCACCAAATAATTTGCAACTCCAACTGCCGCGGCCTAAACTCGCTGTCTGTTCCTTTGTTGGTGCCTCTTGAGTAGTGCTATTATCGTTGAGCGTTCATGGTGTCGCAATCTACAGAGGCCAGAGACTATAGACGAAATCGGTCGTCAATAGCATCATCCTGCGACATCATCGCGAGCTCACGCCGATCCACGACCACACCATAGAACAGGTAGATCCACGACAGGCTCAAATATTGGATTGAAGGTTGGGTGAGAGGATCCTTTCAGAGCGAGTCCTGGAGGGAGTTCAAGGATCATCTTATCGTAGCACAACGCCCGGAGCCCTAGGATGGAATATTTTGCAAATTGGCGACGTCCAAGCACCGATATAGCAAGAGATCGAGCGGCCCATCCTCGACCACACTCACCGACCGCGAGACCGTTTTCGCCGTCTAGTTTCGTTGCACCATCGATCAGAACCGTCATCCTAACTACCACCCCGCTAATTGACAAACACGCCATGGCGTCCCCTCCGCCCACTCCCCCGAAGAAGGACGTGCTCCTCTCTAGGCTACGGCCGCAAAAAGTGATCCAGCGCAAGCACTCCGATTCAAACCTCCACAATAATTCCTTATCACCGCCAGGAGCTACTTTCACGAAATTCAGGAAACAATTGAGCACGAGGATAAAACGATCGCCAAAAGGGTCGTTTTACATCAAGGATGGTGTGATATCAGATAATATAGTAGACAGCCGGAAGCGAGTGGCTGTTTCCAATGGAAAGATCACTCCCGGAGAGGATGGGACTGAGTTCGACCTTGATATGGATTCGGATGAGATAGAAATCGAGATGCCCGAGGAAAAGGAGTTTGCTCATGAACGCGACTATTCGGATGATGAATTTCCTACCGGGGGTGCCATTATGTCGATGGGTGATTGGGATACAGGTATTGATGGTGGAAAATTTGGAATAGGGTCCTCCTTCAGTGGAGATACTTTCATGGCCGAGTTGGAGGGAACGACACCAGCAATAATGGTGGAATTGGAAGGAAGTTCTGTGCCTGTAGAAGCGGAAGCGGATTCACCCGTCCTCGAGAAAGCTGTTGATTCGGATATTGCTGAGAAAGAAGGAGAGACACCTATTACAGACAGAAGTGTGCAAAATTGGGGACCTATCACCCCTCTGAAGCAGGTAAGACATGTTGGCCATCTAGTGAAGGATACGCCTCCACCCACAAGAGAGACTTCAATGGCCAGCTCTATCTCGCGGAGGGGAGGGACGGTCAAAGCTGAGGCAGAGAGATTTATCACTCCTCTTTTTAGCCCAGTGAGCCCTATGGAACGAGGCGATCCTATGGATCAAACGAACCGGGAAAGCATCGCGACTGTGGGCACTACCCGAAGTTTAGGAAGTCTGTTAGAGCGAAATCGACGTCCAGAACGCCTTACTCCAAAGTCCTCCGCGGACCGAGTTTCTCTTCCCATGCGACAGAGCAGTCCTACACACAGTGTCACGTCCACTCGCTCTATTCCTAGACCTTCTACAGGACGAGTTCCCAGCCCTCTTCAGGAAAACAAACCAACAACACCAGCGGATCCAACTCGCTCAATGGAGAGTCTAGCAACACCAACTCCTCTTAGTCCTACACGGTACACTCCACAAGCTAGTCCATCGAGGGCCCAGCATCCATCACCAGAGAGACTGAAGGCGTCATCACCCTCTCCCCTACCCCACGAACGTAGGCGAGCAGGTACCATGCCAAATAGCAACCGTCCTGCTCCTCCCCTCGAGCAGCATCCAATGTTTGCAGCCAGAACAAACTCCCCTGGCGAAATAGTACCTCGAACAAATTCACCAGGGCAAATGACCCCTCGAACCAGTTCGCCGGAACAGTTTTCTAGTCCAGCTCCAGTAACTAAACGGCAGGAATCTATAACCTCCCCATTGTGGGAAAAGCCGCAATCTTTACTCGAAATCGACCTTGATGCGGCCTCACCTCTGAATTCATACAAGAACCTATCCGCAAGTGCAAAGTCGCAGATATATAGACCTTTAACGCTCTCTGATCGTGGCCGTGCCGAAACGCTACCCATCATCATGGCTCGTCCAGCCGTCACAAAAATAAAGCGAAAGCAGGTACCTGTCCGACAAGATTCCGTCGGCGCGGCCTTTGATTCTGATCTTGCTCGTCGGCAACAAGTACACTCTGATGGGGAAGGATCAAGTCGGCGAGAAGCACCATCGAGGAAGGATAGCAAGGCAAGAGCTGCGGCTTTCTTACAGAGACAGAGGCCAATTGTGGAAACGGAGGATGAGGATGACAGCGAGGACCGGGAAATGACCGAGGAGGAGCGGAAGAAGTTAGTAAGGAGGACTATGACTCGGAGGAATTCAGAGGGATCGAGTTGGCTTTCTTTATAAGAACCCAGCAAACAGAAAATTGATGTATGGAGAATGAATTAGTCAGGCTTGGTTGTATTTGTGGAGGAATGAATTACCACCCCTAGGATCGAGCGAGTGAGCTTTTTCTTTTCAGGGGAAAGGGGAAAAGACAGTTGCAAGCAGGAGGAAGATATGTATGAGTTACGAGAGGGGGGGGATTTTCGGGAAAGATACCATGAATTTTATGTCCTGCATTGCATGTTGCGCACTCAGCGTTTCCCTTTTTTGTTTTATTTGCTTTTTTAACGCTTGATAATGACATTGTAACATATAGTGATGATGATAAGGATAAGGTCAGAAACCAAAAAGAAAAAAGTATTGCATGAAATACCAATTTTATCTTATGAACTTCAGGTTTGCCCTCATTACAAAAAAATTCACTTCCCGCTCAAACTGAAATCGTGAAAGAAAAGCCCCCTTGCACCTAATTCAAGCGCAGAGTTGCTTCTTCATCCATTTCACAAGGCCTTCTCCTTCCAACTAATCTCTAACATAACTCAAAACCATATATAGTCTCACAAAAGCAAATAATCTATAGCATGTAAGTTCTAGAATCCTCTTAACATCGTTTGTCTCTCTGTCTGTTTTTGTTGTTTTCGTTCTCTCCTTTGGTTACTTAACAATGCACCTGAATCGGTTTTCCGCTTTCCGTCTAATTCGCAGACTTTTTCCGAGAATTTCAATTTCGGGTTTAAGAACGTTCCTACTCGCCTTCAGCTCTTAGATATGCATATATCTTCATGGCAATTTAGAGAACAAAAGTCAAATGCAAGATTGCCGAAGCACAAATGCATTTCGCGCACTTCTTTTTAAAAAAAGCTACTAAACCAGAAAAAATGAAATCACAAAATTAACTACAGGCCCAGATCAAGGTTGAACGGCAGTTTTTGGAAATCTCAATTTCCAAAATATGAGTTTCAGAGGTTCAACGCAATTTTTCTTTTTTACTGTTGATGATGTAGTTAGTGATCTCTCCATCCTAGAATCCGTGCTTTGACTGAATAAATGCTATTGAGAAGATTCAAGAGCTAGATCCAAGTGTTTCTGGCTACCACTATTGAGGAGTCGAAATTTCCACCTAGGTTTAGTATAGCTCATTGCAATATGTTGCGTCTGGTGAACTTTAAGAAACATTACAACCCAAATATTGGTCTTTACCTTGAAATTTACGTTTATAAGGATAGTGTATTATGGTTCATATCAAGGGGGAAGTAACAGTGGGTTCAGAAACGGGTGGGAGAGAATTTCCATTCATCCTGATATGTAAATGAGGCCTATCTCTGGCCCTTCTCAAAGCTATGCACGTATGCTTTCATAAACCAGCCAAACGCCAGAAATGTGACCCTTTGAGAAATCGTACACTAACATACATTTCCATTCTCTCCCGTAGTTCTTCAGTCTTTCTGGTTATGCAAGTAGATTTTTATCTTTGTCTTCCGTCTTTCTGGGGTGAGTTCTCGCTTGGTATTATACTGTCTCGAAAACAGAATGGCTGAACGCCACGAAATCATCGTTATCAACCATCCATTCTATATCCTCATTATCTGGCCCTAATCTTGCCATCAATCCATTACCGGCTTTCGGGTATGGGGGACTAGCTGGTGTGCTCTCCCTACTATCCGCATCACCGTTCATAACTGTACCCTGAACTATTAGAGTTGGAGGTGCTGAGCTTGCGTATTTAAAATCCTTGGAAAGTTTGGGCACCGGACTATTTTTGGGGCTGGTTTTTGGTGTGTTCTTTGATGGAGACGCACCAGGGGCGATCTTACGAATAAAATTCATTGGGGCATTGGGGTTGGCATCAGCACGAGAAAAGAGGTTTGGATGAGCGTGGGGAGCTGGTGGTTGGTTTGGTTTATTATTCTGACCTTGGGTGGGCTGACCCGGGATGATTTGCTGGCCTAGTGATGGTGCTCGTGAAAATGGTGAAATGTAGACGGGTGGTGGTTTAGGGCCGACCATGTTTGATGGAAAGATGGGAAGATCGGGATGTAGAGCAGTAGCCTGCATAAGGAGCGAAATTAAATTGTGGGGTGTGAGAGTGGAAAAGTATGCGCGTTTCTGTTAGTTAAAAAATGTCTCCTGTCAGTCATTCAGTTCCAAGCCCTTTCATGTGTTGGAGTAGATGGGGTAGGTTCGGGGAAAACTTACGTCCTCCGAGCTGCGACCTTCCCAACTAATGAGCCGAGGTGATGGCGATGCTGTTGGCATAGAAAGTGCAGCTTCTGCGCTATAACCATTGTTATTAGGAAAGGCGATATTGGAAGCGTAAGGGCCATTGGTGGTAAAAGCAGTATTTGAGTAAGGTGTATTTGTGTAAGATGCATTGGCGTAAGAATTTGTAAAAGGGGCATTAGGGGAAAAAGATGGACTGAGGTCGTTGGAGGTAGGTTCGTTAGACGTAAGTTCGTTAGAGTTCAACACGCTGATGTTTGCATCTACAGCTGGTCCTTTAGGAGCGGATTTCCGAGCACGCTTTTGGGAGCAGTCCAAGCAGAACCAAGGCGCATCTTCATCTTTGACTGCTTCATTAGAAACAGGGGGGTCATGACACATTTGATGCCAACCTCCGTTGCATCCATCACAGAAAACGATCATGTTGTTGTCTGGGCTGTGTCCTCGACCACATCTTTTGCACAATGCCATCTCCTGTGACTTCTTGCTAGGGCCACGCTTCCGAGCAGATGTTTCTCTAATCTCTGGCACAAATTGCTGCGGTTTAACGATCGCTCGTCCGGACTGCGTGACTTTTGGGAAATTCTGAATACTATCTGAAGCATCCGAATCCGAATCTCCACCAAGTTTAGACATTACATCCGAGTCCTCTTCCTCGCTTTCTTCATCACTTGTTTCCCTCCTTGCGCGTTTTCGCTTCTGTCCAGCCTTGGCTCGTGGTTTTCTACCCTTGCCTGCACTGGATGGTGTGCCGTTCTTCTGTGCTGTCGAAGTTCCTGGTGTACCTGCTTTCGAGACGGACGCACTTGCCGCACTTCCTACACTGGCTCTACTGCCTTGGTTGCGCCTTCCGCCTTTGTTTACAGGTGTAGTTGGTATCTCCATATTCATGGAGGTCTTCATGCCCATCATAACACTACGTCTCATATCCTCATATCCAGAAGGCAGAGTACCCATAGGTGTGACCCCGAAAGAAGTGAGACCAGATGCGCTAGCTCCAGAATTAATGCGCTTCAGTATCATTTCCGTAGCAGCGGAAAATTGGGGTACATATTTAGGTGGTGAGGTATTAGCTGGAGCTGTAGAAGAACCGGTTGCGGGAGTAGGAACCGCGGGCTTGTTGACTTCGGAGGGATCCATTCTGAATTAAAGCCAAAGGCGTTTTGATATGCGCCGGAATCTGTAGGTTGTCGGTCTTAGGCCACACGCGATTGGCGTTTCGCTGCTCTTCTACAGCTTGGAATATGCTCTGATAGAGCTCCTAGTCGACCTGACCAAGCTTCTGTATAAGGTTACGTGGGCAGACGTCTGGATCCTTTCGAGGTATAGTAAGCTCGACGCGTGATATAAGCTTCAAGAGGGTCCGAATTACCACGTGGAGATAGTATTCGGCCTTTTGCGACGTTTGCGACTGAGACTCTGATGGTACAAAAGAATGAGTGTATGAATTGTTAGATGGAGTTGTAAATGGCTGGTTAATGTTGGGCTAGCGATCACGTGGATTAGTCACGTTTAAGATCATGTGACATGGATTGTATTCAATTTGTTCTCACTGCTTTTGAAGTCAATGTTTCTAATCAAATTTTGAGTGCAGTTTCTAGACTAAACTCTGTACAAGACTCTATTTTACTGCTCCTTCATCTTTCAGTCCTTGTATATCAGCTTCACTCAATCCCAAAACTTCTCTCAATACCTCATCCGTATGTTGCCCCAAAACAGGAGGCACACTTCTAATGCTAGGCTGGCTTTCGCTATACTTTACAGGTGTATTAACCATTTTGATTGAACCTACGAATGGATGCTCCATTTCTTTGACCATTCCTCTCGCTAAAACATGTTTATGGTTGAGAGTGCCTTGGATATCATTAACTGCTGAATATGGCAAGCCAGAGCCCTCAAAAATCTCCAACCATTCTTGTGTTGTTTTCGTTATGGTAATACCTTCTATTAAATTATCTAGTACCAGGCGATGGGCGACTCGTTGTGTATTAATTGCGAATCTGGGATCGGTTTTCCATTCAGGTCGGCCTAAACCATCGCAAATGAGCCCATATAGTCTATCGTTTCCTCCACCAAACAAGACATCGCCGTCTTTAGTTTTATATGATCGATATGGTACAATCGAAGCTATAATCTAATCAAAACAATAGTTTTCAAAATTTTCAAGAGTACTTACGATGTGCAGTTCCCCATCTCCCCTCATCCTTCTGACCGCTGATCAAACAACTACTCGCCAAATTTGACAAAGTTGCCACCTGACAATCACTCAGCGCAACATCAATGTGCTGCCCTCTTCCAGTTCGCCCTCTGCTAATCAGCGAGGCCATTATTGCATTACTTGTGTACAGTCCAGTAGTCAGATCCGTGACCGCAACTCCAACTTTTACAGGAGGTCCATCTCGTGAGCCAGTGATGTGCATCAAGCCCATTTCAGCTTCAACCATAACATCGTAACCTGCTCGACTCGAGTATGGTCCGGTTTGTCCATATCCGGTTATTGATGCGTATATAAGTTTCGGATTAAGTTTTTGCAGGGTGGGGTAGTCCATTCCATATTTCTTGAGGGTTCCTGGGAGATAGTTCTCCACTAAGATATCACTCTCTGCTGCTAACTTGTGCAATATTTCGACCCCGGATTTATGTTGAAAAGACAGTCCCACCGACTTTTTGTTTCTGTTTACCTTGTATATGTCAGTATGAGCGCTGGAGAGAGGGCGGCGTGCCGGATACCGAAATAAAATATGCGCTCTCGCCAACACCAGTCTTCCCCGATCCTTCTTTATATGGTGCATAAGGTGGGCCCCAGTGTCTCGTATCATCTCCTTTTGTTGGATGCTCAATTTTTATGACTTCTGCTCTGGTCCCGATCAGCATGTGCTCCATGAATTGTTCCAAGAACATCCTACCCTAAATCTCCCAGAATTTGAGTACAGTAAGGCTATATGTCCATTTAGTATTGGTAGTGGAGGTCTAATAGTTACAAGCAAACTTACACCAGCCAATACTCTTGTCATATCAAGGACCTTGATACCTTTTAAAGGCAGGTTTGCATCGTCGGCAACATTTGCGAAGCATCGGCGCCAAGCAGCATTGGAAGCTATCTGAGTACCGTTACGTTTTGAGATTATACCCGAAGCTGTAGAAAGCCTTCGAATACAAGATAGGATTATCATTTTCAGTACAAAGGAACATGGAAGAGCGTGAAGGTTTGAGGGAGTTCAAACCCGTTAAGAGGTTGTCTGCCCCTCTACCCCACATTCGCCAATCCCTTCAGAGAATACGGTGACTGAACCGAGGTCAAGTCGGCGCTCTTTAGGGCGAGTAAATGTTTCAGAACTTAACGCAAGCTAAAGTGCAACTCTTAGTTCCGTTGCCCAAAAGATGTCGAGGTTGTGAAGGAAGCTGCTACACCCAAAGTTGGAATTTGTTCAGGTTACTGAGCTGTTCACAGCATATGTAAATCAATGCATAGGAGGAGCAATCAAAGTCATTTCGGGTTGCTAGCCAGGACTTTCATATCTAGCTAGCAAGCTTTAACGGTCTCGTTTTGTTGTGTATAACCGTCAAGTGCCCAGTATAATGCTGAAGAACCAACTACCCCTGCCCTGCCCTCACCTCCGCCCCGCTCTCAAAGCGTTTTGATAGATTCAAATATTCTAAATGACTATATTTAGGACGAAAGCTGTGCACTAGCCTGTTGACCTATAATTATTCGGGGTGCAGGCCATTGCTGATTCAAAGTTGTTACCAGCTATTAGCTATCAAGTGTGGTAAAAACTAAACCGATTGTATACTGAATTCGTAGTACAGCGGGTGGTTTTTATTTATCGCCAGCCATAGACTCCGTGCGATTATTCATAAAAAAAATACTGTAAAAATGAAATTTGATATGCTCGGATCACTCACGTCCGTCTTCTGCTTAGGATATGAACCTGGATTATACTGTCTACAACTACCCTTTGAGACAATTGTTTCTCCATTCTTGAGTTAACATAAGGGGTATGTAGACAGGGAGGAAACTACCCAAGGATGAGTTCAATGGGCTGGCTCTCTTTATAACGTTCCCACACGCTCCTGAAAATAACAGCCGACCCTTGACGGTATGCAACACCATCCTCCCACTTAATCCAAAGTGCAAAGTAACAGTTTACGGTGTCTCCTTCCATATCTTTATCTGGAATTTCATCCATTTGCATTGTTTCTGACACCTGAAATCTCTTTGTCCATCCTTGGAATACTGCTACGAGTTCGACTTCGATATACTGGCAGTCTTCTATATAGTATCCTGGAGTGACTTGTTTTGTATCGATATCATCATCATGATGATATAGGACCCCAGTCAAGTCTCCATTGCCGTTTTCTAGCCTGGATTCTAGTGCTGCGAAAAATGGACGAGGAAAGGGGTCGGTAGCACCAACTACGGACCTTTTGTGTAAGAATATACGTTCTGTTTTGCAGTATAGATACGGTGTCTGCTCGTGTAAGACGGGAGAAGTATTCCAATTTTCTATCGGTACTGGAAATCGAAACTTGTGACTGGGTGCCGAAATGTGATAGTAATGATGACTTGGTGCATGCCATGTACCGCTATCTGTGTTTTCTTCATACTCCACTTGTATCCAGCCTTCGTGAGATGCGTCTTGGTCACCAGCTCGCCTAAATGTGTGCCACTGTCTTCCAATTGGTCGTCTATCACTCGACTGCGGATATTGCATAGTGAACCATTGAGTAAGTGGTCTTGTATAACCATCTTGATTTGATTTACATTTGCTATCCTCGAAATCCGAGTCTGTGGTAAAGTAGACTTGGCCTTTCCAAGACAACCAAGACCAGCTTGGAAGCGGATTGTTCCATCTATCCGACGTGGATACCCGAGATGGAAGCCTTCTGACCATGCCATCACTATTCCACCACAAAAGTGAAATGTCAAAGAAAAATTCTGGATGTCCAAACAAAAGCCCGCCAGGATAGACCTTATCTAAAAATGACTGAATTCCTAAAAAGGCTGGAAGTGCATCTTCTTGAAATGTTAGACTTCTTTTACCGAAATCTGCCAGTAGTTCTTGCAAGTTTACAAGACTAGGAGCACGTATTTTTATTCCTTCAGAAGCTCTTCGCAGCACCATATGAGTGCTATCGAAGTCACCAAACCCAAAGTTGGATAAAGGGATAAGATCTTCGTGCCATTCAGCACATTGGCATACCCACTTCGTTGGGCCTTTTCCAAATATCAGTTGTCGCTTTGAGAATATGATCTCTTGTAGTGTCCACGCCCGATTATGATAATGGCGATCGCCGTATTGATTCCTTTGCCAATAACGAACTTCTTTAATACTAGAGAGTCTTGCTCCTGAAGCAAGTTCGAAAATACTCTGACATGTTGTTCTAGGTTCTGATAACCCAAAAATGCCTCGCAATCCAAAGTCGGCATCTCCTCCTTCCTCAGCAACTATGCAGAGAAAAGCACCTGCGTATATCAAGTGCATCTGGTTGAGATTTTGATATAAGCTAGCCTCATCATCTTGAATTATACAGAGGCTATCAACCCATAAGTATCGTTCTCCAATGTGACCGGTGATCCACATGGCATGACGAATTGTGTTGGGTATATCACTAGCAAATGTTCCAGTAGTGAGAGATCCTCGATTTTGTAGATATTTGGACAGCACCTTAGAGTTACGAAGGTTCTTGGATTGACCCCACACATATGAGAGTGTAACATATCTTCCATTATTTTCGTTTGCCGCTACGAGGCAGCCTTCTGTAACGTCGATAAGCCACTCAGGCTGTACCATTTCAAGCCCTTCGAGCCATGCCGGTGTGGTGCACCTGTTCCCATGCTCATTTGTACAATATTCTTTCCATTGTCGAACGACATCAAAATCGATACAATCCGCTTTCAACTCACGGGCTCTTCCAGTCGTTAGGTGTCCGTTAGTGATTTTCTCCAGGTTCGCGTCATGAATAAGCCCCATGTAGGCTCCATCTAAATTACGACCAAGTCGTGCTGCGGCTTTTCCTTGTAGCTTTGCGATTGTCAACTCAGATTGGCCAAGTGTCACTTTTGGGCTCTCGAATTGTCTCTGAAGCTCCCGAAACCAAATGACATGAGGGCATTGGTAACACAAAATTTCAGATATCGTACCTAGCTGCTCCTCAGCACGTTGGTCCAATGGCGTATTTATAACACGGATAATCCTTTTACAAACTTGGCATGGAACTTCGAAAGGGTTCTTGTGAGCTTGAGAGACTCTCTCCATGTTAAGGTTATCCATCATCGAGTCGACAATTTTAGTTTCCAGATCTCCGTTAAGCTGGCATTGCCAGGCGTAAGATATCATGTGATGGTTCGTTCTCAATGCCTAATTGAGCGCATGGTGAGGAAGAAAGACGTATACTTCGGGACCAAGTTAAGCCGCCTTACTTTGGCAAATGGTCCAAAGGTTAGAAGTAACAAGAATACGTAATCTATCTATCTCAACTAAACGGTCTAACTTACTCGTAACCACCGAACCCATGTAATGCGTAATGCAAAATATTACATGTGAAAAATCTAGTAATATTGTGTTAAAAGATGCTTACAAGCAAGCTCTAGAATTAAAATCATAGAGCTAATTCTTTTGGGGTACCTTCTTTAACTATTATAGATGTACCTCAATTCTGAAACGATCGTGCCCTAGAATTCGCGACGAAATATCCTGACCTCAGTAAAATATTCAATGACTGCTGAAAAGATATCACAGAGGATTTTACGAGGTTCTAGCCTCAGAAGATAGATAAAGTCGGCTCATATTATCTCAAGCCCCAGTCACCTAAGTAAAGGCAAAAAAAAGTCCCAGAGATGCGATAGCGTTTGGGGGTATAGAACCAGAGGATTTTGCAGTTTTTCTTTTTAGAAGTTTCTTTTGTATTTAGAAGGGGAGGAGGTGAGGGGGGGGGGGGGGGGGGGGGAGATTTTCT
>Ga0247734_1002299_pt1 | contig 12734 bp, 10 predicted proteins | sample UWRJL103311B2_FD_180933 | JGI IMG/M metagenome (GOLD analysis project Ga0247734, IMG submission 180933) | Plant litter microbial communities from Arlington Agricultural Research Station in Wisconsin, United States - UWRJ-L103-311B-2 | ecosystem: Environmental > Terrestrial > Plant litter >... | reverse complement strand
TGCCCTGCGATCGGACGTATTGCTCGTATCCCCTGCATCGGTCTGCGCGATGATCGCGTCGGCTGTAGACCGGGCGGTAGCGGTCGGCCGGTGCAGCCGACCTGCAGCCGACCTGGAGCCTCAGGCGGTCCCTGGCGACGTGCGTCAATTCGCAGATCGGTGGATCCATCTTCACTGCGGCGAACCTGCAGACAGGCAGATTGTCGTCCACATGCTCCATCGGCCGACATTCCGATCGGATCGCATTGAGGGGCTACAGTCCTCGTCGACGAGAGTTGCCGATGGATGCGGTCAGCCCTCGTGGCGCGCGATAACGCCACTTGCATCGAGCGTCGCAAACCTCTCCTCGTCGGAAGCTAACGCGCGGGCAAGTTCGGCTTTCAGCCGTTCCAATTGCCCCGCCTCGACACGCTGCTGGTCGCGGCGAACGATATCGCGGATATATTGGCTTACGTTCTCGCAGCTGCCGTCCTCGCCGCTGGCTGGCCGAGCCCTGCAAAGCGGGTTTCCGATCCTCGTGAGCAGATGGAAGAGCTTTCATCCCGCCCGCGAACGGCCTGCGGGCGCGGTCGCGTCAAAGACGCTAGGCGCGCGCATCTGATTTTGCCCCTGGCGGATGCCGCGAATTGCATGATGGTGCGCAATGGCCCCGACACATCAGATCCATATCCAGCTGCGGATCGTCACCGGGCGGCCGGTCGCCGCGTTGTTGCAGACGAGGCATCATTCATCGAGTTCAACCATTTCGCCGAACGGGCGATTGATTATTCTGAAAACTTCTGGCGCGATGAATATCCGGTTGCGGCTGTAGCCTGTGCGCTCGCGCAGAATGCCGGCCTGGACCAGCTGTTCGATCGCGGTGTTGGCCGACCGGAAGGAAACCGACAGGGAGGACGCGAGGCGTGCGACTGTCATTACGGGATAGTTGGGCAGCACCTCCAGCGATCGCTCGGCCGCCGAATTCGTCCGGAACTTGCGCCGACGCATCCAGCGTTCCGCCATTTCGGCGAGCGCATCGCGGGTATGCCTGATTTCAGCAGCCGTGCCCACGATCGCGTCCGCGATAAAGGTCACGATCTCGCCCCATTCAAGACGCTGCTGCGCCGCCTTGAGGGCGTTGACGTAGGCTTGCTTGTTCGCTTCGATATAGGGCGAGAGATAAAGCGGTGCATGCCGGTTGGCTGCCATCGCGACGGCCATGAGGATGCGTCCCACACGGCCATTGCCATCGAGGAACGGGTGAACGGCCTCGAAGTGGGCGTGAGCGATGGCCATGCGCTCGACGATCGACTGCGACATGGCCTGCATGCCTTCGTCTCTGAGGTAGGAGATCGTATCGGCGACGCACCGTGGCACTTCCTTGGGAGGTGGTGGATTGAAGGTGGATTGCGCAATGTCGCGCAGCCCGCCGATCCAGACCACTTTTTCGCGCAGCTCCCCTGGAACATCGCGGTAGTCGGGATCGTGTATCATCAGAGCACGGTGCAGGTCTGAGATAAACTGCAGGTCGAAGATCTCAGGTCCGCTCGCGCGGGCCTGCGGGATCACACTTTCCATGACGAGGGCGTAATCGCGAACCTGCTCTGCTTCGCCGCGACTTTCCACGAATTCTTCCTCCAGTTCGAGCAGTTCGTCTAGAGTGCTGTGAATGCCTTCGATCGAGGAACTGCTGACCGCTTCCTGCCGGACCAGGATTCGGCTCACGTAAAAGGGATCGTTCATGGTGGCCGCAAGTTGGTCGATCTGGGCTATGGCGGCGATCGCCGCTTGCAGCCGGTGCGTGCGCGTGCCGAGCTGGATCGAATGTTCAGGCGGTGCGGCAGGCACCACGCCGAAATGTCGTTCGTGCGGTGCGGGCAAGGGTGTGAGCGTTTTGCGCACTGCTTCCACCAGACCATCGCGCTTCATAACCTACAATATATCCCGGCTTTCAGCGATCGAATTAACGTTTTTTGCAAAAACCTTCAACATAAATGCGGATCGCCGGCTATATTGAAGGTTGAGCGGAACAACGACGGAATCTGGGCGCCCCCCTTCCCGCAGCGCCGCCCGCACGCCGCTACATTCAAGGCCCGACGCCGGGCGCGGAAAACCCGTGACAGCGGCCCTGGCGGCCGGACTGTTCGATCTCCCGCACTTGGCCGGCCAAGACCTGTGCTTGCGGCCTGCGTTGTTGCAAGCGGATGAAAGAGCATTCGGCCTGGCTTGAAGGCCTCGGCAAGAAGTGCGGTGATCATACCCGGCAAATAGGGGCGCCAGGATTGCCCGCCCTTGCGCTGCAACAAGGCGCAAGTTCCCATGCCGCGTCGAGGCCCACGCCATGGAACGACAGTGCGTACCGATCCTGGCGCCGGACGCCCAAAAGGGTTCGGTGATGCAGGGCGGTCCGGACTGGCGTCGACGGACAGTCACCAGCCCTTATTGCGCGCAGCGTCAGTCCGCGGCGTCGCTCGAAGCGTCCGGGGCCGGTCGCGCTTTTTTCGCCCGCGGCTTGCGAGCGGGCTTCGCCTCCTCTTCCACAACCGCCTTCGCCTCGACAGCTTCCGGTTTGCGGCCGAGCCCGATCTGATGCGCGAGTTCGCGTCGCCTCTCGGCGTACTCGGCAGCGACCATCGGATAATCCGCAGCCAGGCCAAAGGCCTCACGGTAGGATTGCGGGGTATAGCCATTGAGCGCCAGATGCCGCTTGAGCATGCGATAGGGCTTGCCATCGATCATGCTGATCAGGCGATCGGGCTTGAGCGAGGCACGCGCCGAGACCGCTCCGATCGGCTTCGCCGGCTCGACCGCTGAGGCCGGCTCACCGGCGGCCTGCAAGGCTGCAAAGACGCCGTGAATAAGCGTGCCCACCAGGTCGGCCGGAACGGGGTTATTGGCGAGATGAGCCGTGACGATGTCAGTGGTCAACGTGAGGAGAGTTTCGTGTTCGACGGCCAAGGCTGGCTCCTGCTGATCGCTTCACCGCAGCCGATAGGCCTCGCGCCGTCTGCTGTCGACCCTGTCGGCTCCGAGGGGAACTGGTGCCTGGACCCTCGCGCAATTCCATTTTCCCGAAGCGGCGCCATCCGGTGATCGAAATGGTCAGCCCCGCCGTGGCGAGCACTCACATCGTGCGTCACGGAAAGTCGCCCGCCAGGAGCCACCGCAAGCCCAAAGTGGTAAGCGTAGCGAACAGCCAGGGAACCGCGCCGGTCCGGCCCCAGTCGACCCCGGCGACCTACAAGTGCATGGGCAAGGGCGCGGGCACGGCTGGTCGCCCTATGCGCGCGGGATCGTCGGGTACCGCGTACAGCCCGCAAATCCGTGCAACGATCCCGGCCTCGCCGCCGGCCGGATGCGGGACACCTGTCCCGCTACCTGGGACGCCGCGCAGGCCCGGCATACATCGGAACCTCGTCCGGCCATCGCATCGTAGCGCACCGCACCATTGCTCCTTCCAGCGTCGGTCGCCTCGGCGGGGGAAGATTGATCCGTCTCTTGGCGAGAGTCGGTGAGCGCTCTTGACGGTGACGGCCATCGCATTCGAGACTGTCGGCGAGGAAGCTTCGTGAAATCCATGTGCCATTGCGTGAAAGCACGATCGCCGCGTCCGGCTCAAGTTCAGGTGAGGGTGTGATCGATTTCGAGCGCCTTTCTCCTCGCCATCGCGACTGCCTGAGGCTGGTCTACGAGAGGTCGACTTCCAAGGAGATTGCCGGCCAACTCGGCATTGGTCCGGGAACCGTCGACGGCTACCTCGCCGAAGCGATCGCCATCCTGGGCGCGCGAAATCGCCGTGAGGCCGCAGCGATGCTGCACGCCCATGAGGGCCTGAGCGGCCCCTGCAAATTGCCCCCCCAATTTGCAGGGGTGGTCCAAGCACCGGAATCGGGCGCAGTCGGGTTGTCAGCCGCGCTGCCATCGGCATCGCCTCCAGCGACGACGTGGCGGCACAACCATCTGATCTGTTCCAAGGGAGTGCCCTGCAATGGACTTAACCCCGACCGTCGAATTTCCTGGATCGTGCGCGTCGCCTTCAGCATCGCCGCAAGCCTTGCTGCAGTCGTCTTTTCGCTCGAGAGTATCTCCCGGCTCTTCTTCTCCCACTGATGCTTCCGTGGCCCAACTGGTCTACGCGCTTCACGCCTACGAGGCTCTTCTCCAGGTGCTTTTCGCAAAGGGCGGTGAATTGGCAATGGCGGCTATCGCCGCCCAGAGCGGCGAGAACGTCTCGCCGATTTCCGGTCACCAGGTTCTGGCGGCCATCAGCAATGCCCAGCTCCTGGTGGCAGGGGCGCTCGGCCACATGGCCGACGGCCATCGCCAGCTCGAAGTTCTGGGTCGCAAGCTAGGCATCGACGTGAGCGGTTTCGGCGACGTGCTCAAGCCCCAAGCCGAAAGCCGATCTGGTCCGGCCGTCGGACTGGCGGCGGCGTGATCACGCGCGATGCCGGCACGGATCTCATGCCTTGAGCACCGCTGCGATCTTCGCGTGCAGTCTCGTCGCCCTCACCGCTTATGCTATGTGGCGGGGCGGCGCTCCGGAGCGGCTGGCGGCCGGCGCCATGGCGCTTGCTGCGCTCGCGACTTACGCAACAGGCCTCACGAACACGTTCGCATTCCGGCAGACGGAGTGGCAACTTGCCATGATCGACATCGTGCTGCTGGTGGCGCTCACCACTCTTGCGCTTGTTGCCGATCGTTTCTGGCCGATGTGGCTGTCGGCATTGCAGGCGCTGGCAGTGATTTCCCATGTCGCGCGTGCGATCGATCCGCACATCGCGCCCGGCGCCTATTGGTGGGCGCTGGGCAAGATTTCGTGGCCGATGCTGCTCGTCGTCGGCATCGGGATCTTCCGTCACGACCGGCGCCTGCAGGCGGGATTTCCCGAACATGCGTGGAGCCGCACCCGGTAACCGGCGCAGGGGCATGCGTGCGGACTGAATATCGGTCAGCGCGCTATTGCCGCGGTGCCGAACGCAGAAAACGGCGGGCCCGACTAGCGGTCTGTGCGCCACCGGGCCTGCGGTTCGAGGGGCCCGGATAACGGCGATGGCCCTCGATCACCTGACCAGCCACCGTGTCCATGCCGCACTCAAGGCTGACCTTGACGAGGGCCGCATCGCGCGAGGGCGGCTGAACGTGGCCGATCTGGCAAATCGCTACATGACCAGCGTGACACCGGTCCGCGAGGCGCTGATGCGGCTCGCTGGCGAAGGCCTGATTGCGATCCCGGTCTGCGGCGGCTTTTACACCGAGGTCGTGACTCCAGCGACCGCCCGCGAACTTCTCGATGTCCAGCTCGTGCTGATGTCGGCAGTGGTGGCGCGGCTACGGCGTGGGCGAGTAATGGAACAGCGTGCTCGCCTTTCGGATGAGGTGGACCGGCAGGACATCTACAAACGCCTGGCGCAGGCGGCGGGCAGCGATCAGCTTGCTGCGCTGGTGTGGTCGAACGGGGAAAAACTGCGTCTTGCAGAGCTTGGCCGCGACGCGCCGGATTCCGCCGTACGCATTGGAACAGCGGTGCTGCTTGACGCGATCCACAGGCAAGATTGGCGCCGCGCAAGCCAGGAAATGCGACGGTACCACCGAAGGGTATCGCGCGATCTGGCGAGGGCAGGAAAGCGCAAGGTGCTGAAATAGCGGCCGATGCGATGGGCAAGAATATATGCTCTCACATCCAAGAGCATATAACATTGGCCGTCCCTCTCGAAGCAGCGATCCTGCCAGCGTCGCAATCATGCGGCATTCTACAGGAGCACGAACATGGAAAAGCAGAGCGAACAGCGCGACGAGGAATTCATCGACCTGGGTTTGGTGACGCGCGAAACCCATGGGACCGGTGGTCCGGTCCAGGCGGACGCGAACCTCAATCGGCTCTCGACCGGCATCCTCGCCGACTGAACCTCCACGGGACCGGGACCACGCCCTCGCGTGGCCTCGGTCCTCGGCTCCCGGGGAATGATCGCATGTTGCCGCAATGGGTGTCATCGTGCCGGATCGACGATTACGTCGTCTTCCTGGATGCACGGCGCAATCGCTATCTCGCGCTCGGCCATGCAGCCGCTGCCCCGATTCTGGCCGGCGACGTCGCCGGCCTGTCCCCGCGGATCCGGGAGAAAATCCGCAAGTTCGGCTGGCTGGCAACTGCGCCCCAGGCGATGCCGACACGGGTAGCGGGCCCATTACCCGTGATCGAGCCGCCGCGGCGCGAACTGCCCGTAATACGGGCGGAGGCCGTGCCTCTGAGCCTGGCCGCCCGGGTGGCAGGCGCGCTCGTGAAGACACGCATCGATCTCGCTACCCGCTCGTTCCAGGGCAACCTCGACCGGGTCGCTGCCCGCAATCGGTCAACCAGTGCCTCTGCAGGGCCCTGCGACATGACCGGCACCATCGCAGCATTTTCGCGAGGTGAACGGATGCTTGCGGCGCAGACGTGCCTGCTGCGCTCGCTTGCCCTTCACCGCCTTCTGGCGCGCGATGGGCATGCAAGCACACTTGTCTTCGGTGTGAAGCTGCACCCGTTCGAGGCCCATTGCTGGCTTCAGCACGGGGATGCGGTGCTCAACGACACGGTCGAGCAGGTGGGCCTCTTCGTACCGATCCGGTCCATCGCCTGATGCGTGGTTTTCTAGCGATCGCGTCCCGACATCCGATCGATCCGGTAATGGCGTTCGCAGTTCTCAGCGAGGCCAGGTCCTGCGGGCTGAGCATTGTGCTGCGCACGGACCGGGTGCTCGTGGCGGCCAGCGGTCTCGCCAAGTGCGTCCTGGCCCGCGACAGCGGCGTCATCCTCGGTGACATATACCATCGCCACGGCCCGGCCGGCGCCTTCGACGGATCGGCGCGCGAGGTCGAGATGCTGACGAAGATCTGCCATGACGACGGGCTCGGGGAGCGGTGCTGGGGCTCGTTTCTGGCGATCGTCGACACACCGTCGCGTGACGCGCCACGGGTCCATCATTCGCCCTTTTCTTCGCTGGGCGCATTCGTCGCGGAAAAGGACAGGACAATCCTGGTCGCATCCGATGCGCGCCTGCTCGCAAGAGCCGCGGGCAGACCCGCGTCAATCGACTGGTCTACCGTGGCATCCCAGCTTGCCCGCGACGATCTGTCCTTGCGATCGACCTGCCTCGACAAGATCCGCGAGCTGCGATGCGGCGAAATGCTTGAGCTCCCCGCCGACGCGCTTGGCGTATTCACGCGCACCTGGGATCCGTGGTGCCATGCGCACGCGGACCGCGCCGTCCTTGATCGCGGCGAAGCGCTGGAACTGCTCGAGCGCGAATTGATACGGTGCGGCGATGCTTGTCTTCATGGCCTGGGCCCGAGCATCCTCGACTTGTCAGGCGGCCTCGATTCCTCCCTGCTGGCTGCGTTGTGCGCGCGCGGTCGAGGCGAGGTGCAGGCCGTCAACATGTTCAGTGCCGCCACGGAAGGCGATGAGCGCGGCTACGCGCGCGAAGTCGCAGCCCATCTGGGAATGGCACTTGCCGAGCAGACGCCCGATGCAACCTGTGTCGATATCCTGCGCTGTGCGAGGCCCGATTTGCCCCGGCCCTACGTGCGCTCCTTTGTCCAGGAAACCGATCGCCTGACGATGGCGGCGACACCGGGCGCGCTGGCATTCCTCAACGGCACGGGGGGGGATGCCGTGTTCTGCCATCTGCAAAGTTCCGGTCCCGCCGTCGACGTGCTGCGGACACCCGGCGCCGGGCAAGGCTTTCTCCATACCGTTCGCGAGGTCGCCGAGGCCGCCCGCTGCAGTGTCTGGACCGGCCTGCGCAAGAGCCTGGTCAAGGCGGCGCGCCGACACAAGCGCGTACCGCTTCAGCCAGAGCGCACATTCCTGATGCGCGGGATCGGCGAGACCATACCCGACGAGGAGTTGCCGTGGCCAGCTCCGCCGCGCGAAATATTGCCCGGAAAACTGGACCACGTGCGCGGTCTCTACCTGAGCAGTTTTAACCTGAACGCCTTTGGCCGGGCGGACAGCCTCCGGTCGATCTACCCGCTCATGTCGCAACCGCTCATCGAGGCCTGTCTGCGAATCCCGACATGGCATTGGATCGGCCGGGGATACAATCGCTTGCCGGCGCGCGAGATCGCGTCTCACTGGCTGCCGCCGAACGTTGCATGGCGGGTATCCAAGGGCGGGCTTGGACAACTGCAGCGTGACATATTCCGCCTTAACCGCCTGCGCATCCGGGAGATACTGCTTGATGGGCAGTTGCAGGGACAGGGCCTTCTCGATCGTCGCAGCCTCGAGAAGGCCCTGGAACCGGACAGTTCCCTGCTTGTAGGCACGTTCTCGCGCGTGCTCCGGCTCGTGGATTTCGAGGCCTGGGCCAAAACCTGGACGTGATGCCCCGCTCAGTCCGCCGCGAAGCAGGCGATCGGCGGTTTCGAGCGCCACTGCGCCAGCTTGCCCATATTGCGGTCATAGACCGCCAGTCGATGGACCGGCTGCCATTTGACGTGGTATTCGTCGGGGAAGACGAACATCTCCATCGGGACGCCGGCCTGTCGCAACTTGGTGAACGAGGCGAGCGCAAGGCGCACTTCCCGGTCGGCCAGCTGCATCTGGATTTCGGCACAGATCGCATCGGCGTTCATCGCGAGGCTGACCTTGCGCCAGCTCTCCTTGTGCCGTTCCCAAGGGACTGGGTATTCGTTGTCTGCAAGGAAGGCGCCGTAAGCGGGGCCGACCGCGGTCGTGAAGACTTCCGGGTCTTCGCAACAGGTACTTAGAAGCGCCAGGCTGAACACCCGCGAATGGATCAGGGCATAAGTGGCTGCGGAGGCTCCGTCACTCAGCCCGGTGATCGCGATATGGCTTCGATCGACAGCGACATGGCGTTCCGCTTCCCGCAGTGCGGTCAGCAGGGAATCGTGCACACTGGCGCGATCAGTCCAGTCGAGGGCAAGCTGCCGCTGGCTGAACGGCTTGCCCTGCCGGGCAAGCCAGATGTTGTAGTCAAGCGGCCGCGAGATGCTCAGGACCGCGAACCCCGCCTCGACCAGCGGCCTGATCGGATACTCGTCCCCCGTACCCCCGCGCAGGAACCCGCGCGTGGAATACTGGACGACGACCAGCGGCATTGGCCCGGCCGGCGTTTTCGAAGGCAGGACGAGATCGCCGATGGCAGGAATGCCAAACCGGTTTTCCCAGTGGAGCCGGCGAATGCGCACCGGCGCGATGGCACTCCATTGGGGGTTGGGATCGACGACGCGGCGGACAGCGCCGGACCCAAGGTCGATCGCCACGATGTCGCGCGGATCGGCCGATCGTTCGCGCGCGCAGAACAGGCGCCGCGACGCCAGCTGACATCCGGCGAGAGCGTCGGGCGTGCGCGCGATGCGCGCCGGTCGCGCCTTGCCGACCCGCCAGCGGTAGATCGCCGTGTCGCCTTGCGCGAAGCCCTCCCGGCGCACGAAAACGACCTCGCGCGACCCTCGGCTCAGCCAGGCGGCTTCCGCGTAGGTGCACTGCTCGTCCATGCAGGGTGTGACGACCCCGCCGATCTCGGCATGGGGGCGCGAGCGATAAGCGAGCTTGGGCGTATCATCCATTGCCACCCATGCGCGATCCGGCGCGCTGCTATCGGCGCGTGGCGGGACGCTCGCCAGCCTCGCAAGTGGACCGACTACGCCTGCCGGGCTGATCGACGCGCTGTAGCGTGTCGGCGCGAACGCCCCTCGGGGGTGCGGGTTGGTCTCGGACTCGATCCAGAAGCGCTCATCGTAGCGGTACCCGCCGGCCCCCTCGCGCAAGAGGACGTGCGCCGCGTTTCGCAGCGTCTCGTCCGTGGTGAACTCGAGGGCCCTGCCATCGTCGGACCACTCGAACGCCGTGACCGCCGCCTCCATCGCCGCGACGACCAGGACTCCGCCACCGTCCGAGCGCGCGAGATGCAGACGGTCGACCCCGCCGGTTCGCTGGACGAACGCCAGCCAGCGTCCGTCGGGAGACCAGCGGGGCGTCAGCGCATTGGCGGTACCGAACTGGAAGTCCGCCAGGCCGTCGACGACACCGCTTTGCCGGCTGAGTTCCGAACCGAGAGGTATCACTGCAGGTGGCGCGGTGCGCCGGGTCAGGTCGAAGACAAGGAGCGCCTGGCAATAGGCATTGTTTTCCGGATCGGCCTGACGAACCTGGACGGCGAGGCGGTCGCCGGACGGCGAAACCGCAAACCCGGGAGGAGAAGCGACATCGAGACCGGCCGGCCCAAAGTCCCTGAGCTCGAGCACGTCCAAAGTGCGGGCCGGACGCAAGGTGCGCCCGTGCATTACCGACGGCCAGATATGGGCACACCGCAGGCCCCGACCCGTAGAACCGGTCGTCTCGTCCGCACTTGTCTCGGACTTTGCTGTGGTCTGAAAAGCTGCAGCATGGACTGCGTCCCGACCATCCGCCGCCAGGATGGACGCGGCGCCGAGAATTCCAGTTGCGACGGGCAGGACGACGGCACGAATGGGCCAGCGGGACGAGGCCATGGTACGGGTACCCCGTTACAGGGATTTGGAGACGGTGAGCGAAACGAACCGACCGATCGGCGAGTAGTTGGTCGTGTCGTAGGGCTCCACGTAGAGTGCAGGCATCATGTAAGGTGGCCTGGTGTTGAAGAGGTTCTCGACCGCGAAGCTGACTGCAAGACCGCGCAAGGCACCTTTGTCGGCAAAGGTGTAGTTCACCTGCGTGTCCATGGTGAGGGTTGATTGAACGTTTCGCACCGTGGTGGTGCGCCTGTCTTTCAGAAGGCCCGTGTAATTGAGGAAGCTGAACATCTTCAATGCGCCCCCTTCCCAGCCCAGACTGGCGCGAGCGCGGTAGTGAGGCGGATTGAAGACAGTGCCGGCCGTGTCGAAGTAGCTCGAATAGGCATTGTTGCGCTGGCTCGATTTCAGCCAACTTGCGTTCAGCGATGTCGATACGTCACCGGAACCCAGGGGCATCTTGTACGCAACCGCGATGTCGATGCCCTGGATTCTCTGATTGGCGACGTTCGTATAGTGGTTGTCGATGATGTAGGCGACTTTCGACAGATCGTACGAGACCCCGTCATAGTTCTGGAGCGCGGTATCTGCCGCCGCGATCGCCGCCTCGACCTGACTGAGGGTCGGATTGCGAACGATGTAGTCGCTATAAGTTGGATTGAGCGCATTCGAGTACCCCGCGATCGGCGTGAGCACGCGGTCACGGTAGCGAATGCGGAAATAGGTAAGATCGACCGTAAGGCCCGGATCGGAGACCGGATGGAACGACGCGGTCCAGCTCATGCTCGTGGCGCGTTCAGGCTTCAACCCGCTTCCCCCACCCTGCGCCAGGATTGCCGTCGCGCCCGCAGGATCGGTCGAACCTACGAGGGAGGTCGCGTCGATCAGCGCCACCGAATGCTGCGAATATTGCTGCAGCAATGTCGGGGCCTTGAATGAGCGCCCCCATGACAACTTGAGGTCGAGGCTGGACGAGGGACTGAAGACCAGCCCCAGCTTGGGCGTTGCGATGGATCCGAACCGATTGAAGCGATCGTAGCGTCCCGCGATCGTGGCCGACAAGGCATGGACGAGCGGGCTCGCATTCTGGCCGGAAACCAGCGGAAGGAACAGTTCCGCGTAGCCGTAGGTGTCTTGCTGTTCGCCCGAGTACCCGGTTCCCGCCCTCAGGTCCTTGTAGGCGAACCGGTTGAGGCGATAGCCGCCTCCGGCGACGATCCTCGCCGTTCCGCCCGGAAGACTGAGCAGGCCGCCTTCGACGTAGGCCTCGCCGCTGTAGAGCGAATTGCAGTAGCAGCCATAGGCACTGTAGAGTTCGACGCCGGCCATCGACTGGCTGACCAGCGTGGTGGTCCGGTCGTTCGAGTAGACGCCCTTGACGGTCAGCGACCATGGCCCGCCAAGCGGGATTTCGAGGCTTGGCGACAAGGAAACGAACCGGTCGACGTTCCGGTTGGAGACCAGCGAGCCGGCAATCGTGATGTCCGGGCGGATGACGCGACGACTGAACAGGCCGTCGAGGGCAAAGCGTACGTCGCCATCGAAGGTATGGGTCAAGCGCGCGAGCGCTGCATGACTTTCGAGGTCGGGATAGAGTTCGTAAGGATCGCCAAGGCTCTGCGTATAAGAGCGTTTGCGCGCCTCGAGGGCGTCGTTGGCACGATAGATGTAGGCCGTATAGAGGCCGCCGCGATCCCAGGCGACGCCGCCGAGGGCCGAATACTGCTGGGAGAAATATCCGCCGTCGGTCGACGTGCCCAGGCGCGAAGAGACGCTGACCCCGTCGTAGGTGGGACGCAGGACTACGTTGACGACGCCCGCGACGGCGTCGGAGCCATAGATGGCCGAGGCGCCATCGGGAACGACATCGATCCGCTCGATCGCATCGATCGGGATCGCGGAGATGTCGATGCCTTGCGAAAAGCCTCCATACGTCATGCGCGCGCCGTTCAGGAGCGTCAGGGTCGCATCCTGCCCGAGACCGCGCAGGTTCACTGCCGAGCCGCCCGAGATGTTCTGGTTATCGATGCCCCCGGCGATTGCGCCGCGACCGACCCCGGGGTTCTGGCCCCCGGCGAAGTTCTGCGGCACAGAACGCAGCGCGGCGCCGATATCGGCGAAGCCGGCATCGAGGATCTCCTGTCGGCCGATGACGATCTTCGGCGAGGCTATCGACGCGCCCTTGATCCGCGAACCGGTCACCTCGATATCGGTGGCATCCCGCTGCGCCTTCGTTTCGAGAGCGCCGACGAGAA
>Ga0247734_1002298_pt1 | contig 12735 bp, 10 predicted proteins | sample UWRJL103311B2_FD_180933 | JGI IMG/M metagenome (GOLD analysis project Ga0247734, IMG submission 180933) | Plant litter microbial communities from Arlington Agricultural Research Station in Wisconsin, United States - UWRJ-L103-311B-2 | ecosystem: Environmental > Terrestrial > Plant litter >... | reverse complement strand
ACCGCAGACCAGCGGCGCCACGAAAGCACCGAGATTGACGCCCAGGTAATAGAGCGAAAAGGCCCGGTCCCGGCGTGGATCGTCGGGCGCGTAGAGATCGCCCACTTGCGCCGCCAGGTTGCCCTTGAGCAGTCCGCAGCCGACCAGCAGCGCCAGCAGGGCCACCAGCAAGGCGCTTTCGACGGCCATCAGCAAATGCCCGGCAACCATGATGATCGCCCCCAGCGTGACGCCGCGCGTGCGCCCTAGCCACTTGTCGCCAAGCCAGCCGCCGATGATCGGCGTGAAATAGACAAAGCCGGCATAGAGCCCGAAAGTCTGCGTGGCGAAGGCGGCGACCGACAGCGGTCCGAACACCGCCTCGATCGCGCTGCGATAGGCAGCGATCCCCAGCACCCCGTCGACGTGGCCGGGCTGGAACAGATAACCGCTCAGGTACAGCACCAGCAGCGCTTGCATGCCGTAGAACGAAAAGCGCTCCCAGGCCTCGGTGAAGACGATGTAGGCCAGGCCGCGCGGATGGCCCAGGACGGTGTCGCCATGTCGGGCAGGAGCGGGGGCCTGGGTCATCGCAGCGCCTCCACCACTGCGTTGAAGAAATCGTTGTCCTCGATCGCCTCCGCGCCCAGCGCCTTGGACCGCTGGCTCCACACGGTGACGACGACGTCCTGCGCCGGATTGACGTAGATGTACTGGCCGAAGATTCCCCCTGCGCGGAAGGCTCCGTCAACGTAGCGACCCCGGTCGTCCGGGATAGGCCACCACATCAGTCCGTAATGCCCCCGGCCCGGAGCGACGATGGCGCAGCTGCCCGACAAGGCCGCCCAATCAGACGGCAGGACCGGCTCGCCCGCAACCACGCCGCCGCCGGCGACGAACTGACCCAGCCTTCCGAAATCGCGCAGCGTGGCGAACAGCCCACTTCCTGCCACTTCGAGCCCGCCTGGCGCCTCGAGCCACCAGGCTGCATCGGCGTCCATGCCCAGCCGCGACCAGATCCGGTCCGACAGATAGTCCGCCAGGCTGTGCCCCGTCGCGGCGGCCACCAGTGCCCCGGCAACATGGGTTTCCCCGGTGCTGTAGTTCCACAGCGATCCGGGCGCGCCGACGCGGTGCAGCTCGGCCATGTAGTCCATGATCGCGCCGGGCTGCTGGGCGATTTGCAATTCGAGCATGCGCCGCCGGTCCGAAGCCGGATCGGCATAGTCCTCGCGCCACTGCACGCCCGAGGCCATGAGCAGCAACTGGCGCACGCTCACGCCTTCGTAGGCAGAGCCTGCCAGTCGCGGCAGATACAGCGCGAGCTGGTCGTCCAGCCCACCGATGTGGCCCTGCGCGATCGCGCATCCCACCAGCAGCGACGTAACCGACTTGGCCATCGACATCGACGTGCGACGGCTGTCCGCATCGAGACCACGATCGAAGTATTCCAGCCGAACCGTGCCACCTTTGCGGATTTCCAGCCCGACCACCCGGTTGCGCGAAACGTAGTCGTAAAGGTCGCAAGCCTCGCCCCGCGACGCAAAGCGCATCTCGGGCATTCCGGTGGCATCGCGTGGCGACTGAACGGGCGCGGCCTCGCCGCGCGAGACGGCGCGCACAGGAAAGATCGTCGCCAGCCGCGCGAAGGCCTCGAACTGGCGCGCGGGCATCAGCCGGCCCGAATAAAGGCCATGCACCAGCCTCGCATCCTCGGCGCTCACCACCTGGCCGACGCCGGAAGGCAAGATGGTTCGGGCCGCAACATCGTTCAACGCTCGGACCTCGCGCCCGATCGCGTCGCTCGCTGCTGCCACTGTCCGGGATTGGCGATCACCGCGCCCTTGCCGTCGAAACGCAGGAGCAGCGGATAGCGGCCCGGCACGGTGAAGTCGGTTGCCGATACCGGCAGCAGTTCGACCTCCTGGTCCTTGCCGATGGCGAAGACCGGATACCGCCCGGTGGCGCGGCCGAACAACCTGCCCTCGCGCGCCGTCACCGCCAGCCCGACGCTGGGGCTGAAGCGATAGTCGCCGGCATAACGCCGCAGCGTGTCGGCTCCCGCCACGCGCGCCTGGACCGGCACTGCAGCGACCGGCTGTTCCGGAACCGAGGCGAGGATCGCATCCCACATGACTTCCGAAGCGGTCGTTGCCAAGTCCGCCGACCCGAGCCCGAGGCGCGCAGCCTGCGCATCCACCTCGTCGGTGGAGACGGCGTAGAGGACATCGCCGTCGAACATCGTCTGGAACGGCTGGAGGCCGCGCGTCATCGACGCGTGGACCTGTTTGGCCAGGCGCTGCAATTCGGCGGGCGACATCTTCACGTTCGTTACCACCAGGCTGACCGTGGTGTTCTTGGACGTGTTGCCGGCAGGCGATGCCGAGAGGCGCTTCTCGCTCTGCTCCAGAAGCTGGCTCACCTTGATGTCGGCGGGCCAGGCGGGATCGCGGTTGCAGGCGACGAGCCTGCCCTCCCGATCGGTGACGACGCCCAGCGCGTTGACCACGGTGAACGCCGCGATCTTGATCCCGCCGATCTGGCGGAAGGCACCGCCCTGCCCCGAATGCGCGTCGCAGCCGAACAGGCCGCCGGTCATTGCCATGCGCCCTGCCCCGTGCGCGCCGAGCGGGAAGACGCCGGGCTTCACCGCGCGCGCCGCCGCCTGGGCCAGACGCTTGTCGGGATAGACCTCGTTTAGCCGACGGCCGCCAAAATCGTAGATGATCGCCCCCACTGAAAGGGCGATATCGTCCCAGTACCCGGTCCGCACGCGGTCGTCCTTGAGCTGGCTGGCGACCGCCGTCGTGGCCTCCAGGCCATACCACGAGCCGCCCGCGAACACGACCGCGTCGAGGTCCGGCGTCTCATAGCCCAATCGCAGGAAATCGGTGTTGACAGTTCCAGGTGCGCCGCCCGCGACGTCGACCGCGCCGTGGACCTTCTTTCCGAAGCGGAACACGGTGACGCCGGTGGGGCCTTCCTCGTATTCTCCGGTGCCGATCGACAGCATCGGCCAATCGAAGCGCAGGGGCTTGTCGCCGGTCGCGGTTCCCGCGTTGACGACCGCTTCGTACCCTGCCTGGGGCGAGACCGGCTCCGGCGCGGGCGCGGCGTTGCCGAGCAGCGCCGTCATCGGCAAGGCGAGCAGCACATGGCGGAGGCGGCCTCGGAAACGCTTGGTCATTTCGATCTTCACTTTCATGTTCGCTGGCATTCTCAACGCGCTTGTGGATCGCGCCCTATCGCACCTTGCGCAAGGTCGCGCGGGCCTGGATCTCTGCCTCTGCCCGCGCCCACATCGACCGTCAGAACGATCGGCCGAGCTTCATCCCGATGACGCGAGGCCGCGTGCGGTTGGCATTGGCCCATCCCTGATAGGGATCGATCGAGCGGTTCTGGTTGAGCAGGTTCTGGCCGTAGATCTCCACGTCGAACCCTTGCACCGTCGCGCCGATGCGCGCGCCCAGCAGGCTGAGGCTGTCCGAGCGTTGCGGCAGCGCCGAGGCGAGGAAGCTGGACCGATCGATATACGTCACCGCATCGCGATAGCTGAAGTCGGCGCGCACGAAGCCCGGCACTCCGGCTGCCCAATCGAAGTCGTAGCTGCCGCCCAGCGTAAAGCTCCAGGGCGGGGTGTAATCGGTGCGATCCCCGACCACGTTGACGGTGTCCGTCGCCGACGTGGCAACGATCTCGCTGTGAAGATAGGCCAGGTTGCCGGTCAGCGTCAGCCCCGCGTAGGGATGCAGCGCCAGGCCCAGTTCCACGCCCTTGACCTCGACGCGGCCGATGTTGCTGGACTCCATCAGCGAAGCGCCGTCCACGAAGGTCAGCCTGCGGCGCACCATGTCCTTGTAGTTGGTGTAGAAACCCGCAAGGTCGAACTGAACGACACCGTCCGCCAGTTGCCCCTTGGTGCCGACTTCGTAAGTCAGGATCTTTTCCGGGTCGTAAGGCGCGAACGGCGCGGAGTTGAAGCCGCCGCTGCGGAACCCCTTGCCGAACGAGGCATAGAGCGAAGTCGTCGGCAGGTATTTCCACGACAGGTAGAACCGCGGATCGCTGGACTCGAAACTGGCCCTCTGCCAGCTCCCCGCGCCCCTGATGTAGGTATTCAGGTACGTCTGCCGATCGTGGAAGTAACGCAGCCCCCCGCCCGCCGTCAGCGTGTCGGTCAGGTCGTAGCTCACGTCCCCGAACAGCGAGATCGACTTCGATGTGCTTTGCGTCAGGTTGTAGAGGTTATCGTAGAGGACCGCGTCGTTGCCGGAATACAGCCCGCCTGTCGCCGAATATAGGTATTCGTAGTTGGTCTCCATCTTGCGGCGGTTGGAAGCGTAGTATCCGCCGATGGTCCAATGGAACGACCCGGTGTCGGACGTAAGCCGAACTTCCTGGCTGAACTGACGCGAATTTACCTGTCGATCGTCATTGCCTTCGACATATCCGTACGAAAAGTTCCCTTCGCGCGGGATGTACGTGAAGGGATAATGATGGTCGAAGTCAGAGTACGACGTGGCGCTGACGAGCGATGCGAAGCCGAGGTCGTAGTCGAGCGTCAGGTTATACAGCGTGTAGTCGAACTTCTTGGGAGCCAGTACGAGGGAGCGATCGATGCCGACGTCGACGGTGCGGTCGGGCTCCTCGAAACCGAGGCCCAGCTTGGTCTTGGCGCGGTGGACGTCGACCATGGCGGTCGCGCTCAGGCGGTCAGTGGCCTGCCACAGCAGCGTGCCGCGCACCTCCAGCGTCCTGGTGCCGTTGCCGTTCTTGATCCCCGCTTCGGGCTGGTCGATCCAGCCTCCTCCGCTGGCGTAGGACCCGGCGACGCGCAGGGCCAGCGTGTCGGTGACGATCGGGATGTTGAGCGTCGCAGCGGTGCGCTGGCCGACATCGCCGCTGTCGACATCGTAGATTTCGCCTTCGATCCTGCCTTCGACGCGGTCCAGCCTGGGCTTGTTGGTGATGTAGCGGATGATGCCGCCCGCCGAACCCTGGCCATAGAGCGTGCCCTGCGGCCCCTTGAGCACTTCCACCCGAGCAAGGTCGAGCATGGCCGGGCTGAGCTGGTCGAACCCGCTGAGCGTGAGCGGCACTTCGTCGAGATACTGACCGACGAGCGCGCCCGAGCCCGACTGGTTGGCGAGGCCGCGAAGGAAGATCGTATAGGTCCCCGGCCCGTCCTCGCGCATCGTCAGACCCGGCACGTTGAAGGACAGGTCCTGGACGCTGGCGACGCCTTTGCGGTCCAGCTCGTGCCCGCCCAACACCGTCAGCGCCATCGGCACGTCGACCACGGACTGCTCACGTTTTTGAGCAGTGACGACGATATCAGACGATGCCTCACGATCGCCATCTGACGTCTGGGCCTGCGCCGCGCCGGACAACGCCATCGCCGCGAGTGAAGCGCCAAAGGCGTATATCGAAACCCTTGCCATCTTATCTGACCTGCCCTGATTGCCGTTTCTTGTGTCTCGAAGGTATCTGGCAACGGGCGTCTTCCTAGGTGCGGAAGAGGCAAGCAGCGGTGCGCAAAAGTCACCACCAGGCGGCGACCAGGCGCCGCCGGCGACGTCAGAGATAAGGCGGCGTGCAGGCCGAAACGACCTGCACGTCTTCGTCGCCGACGTTGCGAAAGCGATGCGGAATGCGACTGTCGAACAAGTAGAATTCGCCGGGCCCCAACACCCGCCGCTCTTCACCTACGCTGATTTCAAGCTGCCCCTGGAGCACCATGCCGCCCTCGCATCCCGCGTGCTCCAACTGGCTTGGCCCAGTATCGGCGCCCGCCGGATAGCGTTCGTGCAGGATTTGCAGGTTATGCGCGGAAGCATCCCCAACCTGCCGGAAAACGGGCACCGGCTTGCCCGAAAGATCGCCCGATCCCAAGCCGGAGGTAAGGTCGACAAGCTCTTCGGTCGCGAAGAACACCTGCCCCTGCCGCCCGCCGGTTTCGCGGAAAAAATCCGACAGCGACATCGACAGGCCACCCAGAATCCGTCGCAGCGACGCCACCGAGGGGCTGACCTTGTTCTGCTCCACCATCGAGATCTGGCCATGCGGGACCCCCGCCTTCGCGGCCAGCGCGCGCTGGCTCAGGCCCGCCTTGCGCCGCAGTTCGCGAAGCCTGGCACCTATGTCGACATCGGCCATGTTCACCTCCTTCGCCGGGACTACCTGCATCGCCCGGCACAGGCAAATCTGCAAACGCTGTTGCTCATGATAAGAAGCATATTTAAGAAGACTCGCAATCCGGCGACCGTGCCTGCCGCGCAGTCGAGACACCGGAGCATGTCCGCGCGAAAGCGGACATGCACGAAAACGTCCCCAATTTTCAGGAGAATGGCGATGACGGGCATGGCGAGATTTGACTGGGTCGACCCCCTCTTCCTCGACGACCAGCTTACCGAAGACGAGCGCATGATTCGCGACACGGCGCGAAGCTTCGCACAGGAACGGCTGGCCCCGCGCGCGATCGACGCGTTCGAACAGGAGGATTGCGATCCCGCGATCTTCGCCGAGATGGGTGGTGCCGGGCTGCTCGGTCCGACCTTGCCGGAGGAGTTCGGCGGTTCCGACGCAAGCTACGTCGCCTACGGCCTCGTCGCCCGCGAGGTGGAGCGTGTCGATTCGGGCTACCGTTCGATGATGAGCGTGCAGTCGAGCCTCGTCATGTATCCCATCTACGCTTACGGCTCCGACGAACAGCGCCGACGCTACTTGCCCGGCCTCGCGCAGGGCACGAGCATCGGCTGTTTCGGGCTTACCGAACCGGGCGCCGGTTCCGATCCAGGCGGCATGATCGCCCGCGCCCGCAAGAGCGCGGACGGGTACGTCTTGTCTGGCACCAAGACCTGGATCTCCAACGCGCCGTTCGCCGATGTCTTCGTGGTCTGGGCGAAGTCGGATGCCCATGGTGGCGCCATCCGCGGTTTCGTCCTGGAAAAGGGCATGGCCGGGCTTTCCGCGCCGAAGATCGCGGGCAAACTCAGCTTGCGCGCCTCGCTGACCGGGATGATCGTGATGGATGACGTAGAAGTCCCAGAAAGCGCGCTTCTGCCTGGCGTGGAAGGACTCAAGGGACCGTTCGGGTGCCTCAACCGGGCCCGCTACGGCATTTCGTGGGGTGCGCTGGGCGCCGCTGAATTCTGCATGCACACCGCGCGCCAGTATGGCCTCGATCGCCATCAGTTCGGGCGCCCGCTGGCAGCCACGCAGCTTTACCAGAAGAAGCTCGCCGACATGGAAACCGAGATCGCCCTCGCCCTCCAGGCGAGCTTACGCGTCGGTCGGCTCATGGACGAAGGCCGCTTCGCGCCCGAGATGGTTTCGCTTGTGAAGCGCAACAACGTCGGCAAGTCGCTCGACATCGCGCGCATGAGCCGGGACATGCTGGGCGGCAACGGCATCTCTTCCGAATTCCAGGTCATGCGCCATGCGATGAACCTGGAGACGGTCAACACGTATGAAGGGACTCACGACGTCCACGCCCTGATCCTGGGCCGGGCGATCACCGGGATCGCGGCATTTTGACCCGCCCGCACCCGCTCGAAGGCCTCAAGGTCGTAGAACTCGCGCGCATCCTGGCCGGCCCCTGGGCCGGCCAGGTTCTGGCCGATCTGGGCGCCGAGGTCGTCAAGGTGGAGAGCCCCATGGGTGATGACACCCGCCGCTGGGGGCCCCCGTTCATTGAGAACCCAGACGGAACCCGAGACGCAGCCTACTTCCACGCCGCGAACCGGGGCAAGTCGTCGATCACCGTCGACTTCGCCACGCCGCAGGGACGGCAACGCATCATCGAACTGATCCGCGATGCCGACGTCCTGATCGAGAATTTCAAGGTGGGCGGTCTCGCGCGCCATGGCCTGGGCTACGAAAGCCTCGCCGCCATCAACCCGCGGCTGATCTACTGTTCGATCACGGGATTTGGCCAGGACGGGCCTTACGCGGCGCGTCCCGGCTACGACTTCGTCGTCCAGGGCCTCAGCGGCATCATGGACCTGACCGGGGACCCGCGCGGCGAACCGCAGAAAATGGGTGTGGCGCTCGCCGACATCACGACTGGGCTTTACGCCGTGATCGGGATACAGGCCGCACTCGCGCAAAGGGAGCGTACCGGGCTTGGCCAGCATATAGACATGGCGCTGCTCGATACCATGGTGGCGGTGCTCGCCAACCAGGCGATGAATTGCCTTGTGTCCGGCGAAGTGCCACGCCGCATGGGTAACGCCCACCCCAACATCGCCCCGTACGCGGTGTTTCCCGCCAGCGACAGTTGGTTCATTCTTGCCGTCGGTAACGACGGACAGTTCGCTCGCTTCTGCGCCGCGGTCGGGCTCGTCGGAACCGAACACGATCCACGCTTTGCATCCAATGCCGCGCGCGTGACCAATCGCGAGGTCCTTACGGAAGTTATCTCGGCCGCAACGGGGCTGATGAGCCGCGACAAGATTCTGGAAGCGCTGGAAAGATGCAACGTTCCGGCAAGTGCGATAAATTCGGTCGCCGATGGTTTAGGGGATCCGCAAGTACAAGCCCGCGGTTTGGTCCACATGGTGCCCGATGAATGGGGCCGCCTCATCCCAACCGTGCGAACACCCATCCGCTTCTCCGCCTCCGAACTAAGATTGAACCGGAGTTCGCCCTCTTTCTCCGGCGCATAAGATCGCCAGAGAGACCTCTCTGCTTCGGGTCGCCGCCAGCTGAACTGCTCGTTCGCGCTGGCTACGCCTCACCGCTTGGTACGGCGTGGGCGCAGCGCGTCGCGCATCGCGAAACTGGAATTGATGCGCGTCACGCCTGGAAGTCTTGAAAGAACCTCGCCATGGATCGCCTCGTAGGCGGCGACACTTTCGGTGCGAAGTCTCAGCCAATAGTCGACGTCGCCGGTCATCAGGAAGCATTCGCGCACTTCCGGGCACTGGCGCACGGCGTTCTCGAAGCGTGACAGGTAATCTTCGGTCTGGCGATCGAGCCGGACCTGCACGACTACGTCGACGCCACGGTCATCATCTTCGTGCGGTCCGGTGATGACGGTGTATCCGCGAATGACGCCGCGATCCTCAAGTAGCTTCATCCGGCGCAGGCAAGCGGAAGGCGAGAGCCCGACTTCCTGCGCAATTTCCGAATTGGGCCGGCGGCCGTCCTTGTGCAGGATACGAAGAATGGCTTTGTCCAACGGATCGGAGGGTGGCGGCATGATGTTGCATTTTCCTCGCAGTATTGTGCAAACTATTCGATTTCTTAGCATGTCATGCGGCGCTTGAGCAGAAAATTCGACTGGATCCACGGTAAGCTCGGCATCGCACCGACCTTAGGAACCCTCGTGACGTCCAGCGCGCGCCTGACCATCGATTTCAACGCCCTGGCAGGGAACTATAGCCTGTTGCGCCGCCAAGTCGCACCGGCCGAGGTTGCCGGCGTCGTCAAGGCGGACGGCTACGGCCTGGGCGCCGTTCGCGTCGCCCAAACCCTCATCGACGAGGGATGCCGCCACCTGTTCGTGGCTTTGCTGGGCGAAGCCGTGGCGTTGAAGCCATCGTTGCCCACGGACGTTGCCTTGTACGTCCTCAATGGACTGATGCCTGGTGCGGAAGCACAATGCGCAGCAGTCGGTGCGATTCCAGTGCTCAATTCGGTGGATCAGATCGTGCGGTGGTCGAAGCTGGCGGCTTCTCGCGACGCGGTGCTGCCGGCGGTGCTGCAGGTCGACACCGGCATGTCGCGCATGGGCCTTCCTGCCGACGAGATCGACGCGGTGCTGTCAGGCCCCGGCATGCTGGACGGCATCGACTTGCGCCTCGTCATGAGCCACCTGGCCTGCGCCGACGAGCCATCCAACCCGGCCAGCGCCGCGCAGGCGCGCCGTTTCGACGCCTTTTGCGCGCGTTTCCGGGACGTCCCCCGCGCACTCGACAACAGCGGCGGCGCTTTCCTGCCGCGCAGTCATCTGGACATCGTGCGCGCAGGGATCGCCGTGTACGGCGGCGCCCCCAACGATGGCCCCAACCCGATGCGCCCCGTGATCGCGCTGCAGGCGGGCATCGCGCAGGTCCGCACAATCCCGCCGGGCACCGGCGTGGGTTATGGCCTGACTTTCACAACCAGCCGCGAAAGCCGCATCGCTACGATCCCGGTGGGCTATGCCGATGGGTGGCCGCGTTGCCTTGGCAACCGGGGCAGCGCCTTCCTAGCCGGGCAGCGCGTGCCCATCGTCGGCCGAGTGTCGATGGACAGCATGACGCTCGACATAACCGACGTGCCGGACGCGCATCTTTACCCCGGCGCGCCGGTGGAACTGATCGGCCCGCACCAGAGCCTCGACGCCGTGGCGCGCGATGCCGGCACCATCTCGTACGAAATCCTCACCCAACTTAGCCGCCGCTACGAACGGGTCCACCTGCCCGTCCGCGCCGGGGCCTTCGACCGGAGCGTTGCACCATGAAGATCGCGGTTCTGGGCAGCGGCGTCGTCGGCGTCACCTCGGCCTGGTATCTAGCGCAGGCCGGGCACGAAGTCGTGGTGATCGACCGCCAGAGCGGCCCGGCGTTGGAAACCAGTTTCGCCAATGCCGGGGAGATTTCTCCCGGCTACGCCTCGCCCTGGGCGGCGCCGGGCATTCCGATGAAGGCCTTGCGCTGGCTCATGATGAAGCACGCGCCGCTGATCTTGCGCCCTCACATGGACATGGCGATGCTGCGCTGGCTGGCGGCGATGCTAGGCAACTGCAACGCGCGCGATTACGCAATCAACAAGGGCCGCATGGTGCGCCTCGCCGAGTTCAGCCGCGACAAGCTGATCGAACTGCGCGCCGCCACCGGCATCGCCTACGACGAGCGGATGCAAGGCACGCTGCAACTGTTCCGCGAGCACAAGCAGCTGGACGGCGTCGACAAGGACATCGCCGTATTGCAGGCTGACGGCGTGCCGTTCGAAGTGCTCGACCGCGCCGGCTGCATCGCCGCCGAGCCGGGCCTTGCCGCCAGCGCCGCGTCGATCGCGGGCGGCCTGCGCTTGCCCAACGACGAAACCGGCGATTGCTTCAAGTTCACCAATGCGCTCGCCGCAATGGCGGCGGCGCAGGGCGTGCGGTTCCTGACCGACACCGCGATTACCCGGCTAGCCAGCGAAAGCGGGCGCATCACTCATGTCGAGACCGAAGCCGATGGCATCGCGGGCAAGCTGGTCGCCGACGCCTATCTCGTGGCGCTGGGCAGCTATTCGCCGCAGCTAGTGGCGCCGCTGGGCATCCGCCTCCCGGTCTACCCGGTGAAGGGCTATTCGATCACGGTACCGATCGTGGACGAAGCACGCGCGCCGGTCTCCACCCTGCTGGACGAGAGCTACAAGGTCGCGATCACGCGGCTGGGCGACCGCATCCGCGTGGGTGGCATGGCCGAGATTTCCGGCTTCACCAAGGATCTGCCGCAAGCTCGCCGCGCGACGCTGGAGCATTCGGCAGGCTCGCTGTTCCCCGGCGCGAGCGACATGGCGGCGGCCTCGTTCTGGTGTGGCCTTCGCCCCATGACGCCCGACAGCACGCCGGTGATCGGGCCCACCAAGGTCTCCAACCTGTTCCTCAACACCGGCCACGGCACGCTGGGCTGGACGATGGCCTGCGGCTCCGCCCACGTCATCGCCGACATCATCGGCGGGCACGCGCCGGCGATCGAAGCCGGGGACCTCGCCATCAGCCGCTACTGAACGACTTCACCACAAGGACAAACCATGACCATCACCCGCATCGACCAGGGGCCGCGCATGAGCGAGGCCGTGATTCACGGCGACACCATCTATCTTGCCGGACAAGTCGGCGAGGAAGGCCGGAGCGTCACCGAGCAGACGAAGACGGCGCTCGCCGAGATCGACGCGCTGCTGGCGAAGACCGGCAGCGACAAGCACCACCTGTTGATGGCGACGATCTGGCTGGCTGACATCGGCGACTTCGCTGAGATGAATGCAGTGTGGGACGCATGGATTGCCGGCTTTCCGGCCCCCGCCCGCGCGACAGGGGAGGCCAGGCTGGCCGCGCCGGGCTATAAGGTCGAGATCATCATCATCGCCGCCAGGGCCTGACGCTCCACGCCGGCCCGGCGCTGTTCCGGGCCAGGCACGGGACCTCGCACCAAAGCATCATGAAGACGCCCGCCCGCCGCGTCACCCCACGATCGAAAAACTCTCCAACCTCACCAAAAACTGCATGTCGCTGATCGGATAGTGCAGCAGGTTCTTGTTCGCAGTCGACATCTCGCGGCCGGAGCGGCTCACGACTGGGCATGGCCATTGACGGCCTGCTCGTGGATGGGCACCGCCCCCAGACGACCTTCAGAAATCTCCTGCGCGGCCGTGAAAGCTGGCAGCACCGTCGCCCCGGCACGATGTTCGGCGTCGAGGTCCCAGGCCGGCAGTTTCCCGCTGCCGGCCTGGACGGCATCCCAAGGTTTAATCTACGACGAATGTGGTCGTCGTGATCCGGTGCAGCACTGCAACCTTGCCCGTGCTGATCTCGCCGCCATTCACGTTCTTGTGGCTAGCAGTCAGGATGTAGCGACCCTTTTCGCGCATTGGCACTGTAACAGTACCCTGGGCATCGCTCTTGATGGCCTTGGTCCACTTTTCCGGCGAAATGACGGTCACATCTGCGTCGGGCACCGGTTTACCGTCACGTACCACGATGAACCGGTTGCCGCCTGCGCTCGCCGGGGCGATTTCGAACGCCATGACAGCGCGTGCCTCGGCGCGGCCGGCGCGGGC
>Ga0247734_1002297_pt1 | contig 12739 bp, 16 predicted proteins | sample UWRJL103311B2_FD_180933 | JGI IMG/M metagenome (GOLD analysis project Ga0247734, IMG submission 180933) | Plant litter microbial communities from Arlington Agricultural Research Station in Wisconsin, United States - UWRJ-L103-311B-2 | ecosystem: Environmental > Terrestrial > Plant litter >... | reverse complement strand
ATAAGGGCTGAAGCAACGCTTTACTCACTTGGTTCTTTTGCTGAGTGTAATTTGAAGTGGCACACCACCACCACTTAAGATTCTAGCGTTGTATTTTACTGTACAGGAACATTCAGAGAGAGAGAGAAACCCAGCTAGTTGACCAGCAGTGTCGAGCTTTTTGGCTGTCTCGTTTCTCGTGGTCTGATGTTTGTTGTAGTTATATTATGGAGCTCTCTTCTCCGTTTAGGACATGTACACAGGTGCTTTGTTTCCAAGTGCAGATCCCCAGATAGACAGTGTGCCTGTGCCTGTGCCCGTACCACCACTTTTACTTTCGTACACCCTTTTACACCACTTTTATACCAGACCTCCTTTCCACCGTTGGCGAGCCTCGGTTTCAAGGCAAGCCGCCTAGTCAACGTCCTGGTCTACCTGCTGCTGTATTACGAAGCAGCACGTTCTGTATCTTTCTAGGAGAGGAATGGAAGCGCATAATAAGCTAATAAGTAATCAAAATATGGTTCCATGTGAACTGGCTGAGTCGGAGGAATCGACCTCCGACTCATTGGAGCTTTGGCAGCCGAGTAGGGTGCAATCAAAGAATCTTGGCCTGCAGCTCATCCTTGGGGAAACATTGGACGAGGCCCCTGGAGAGGCTGAAATCGAGTGAAAGTGGTGGTGGTGGCATGGTCAACTGGTGATCTCTTGCCAGACGACGAAAGATTCGCTTACGAAATCCAGTCGCTGGTGCCTTGGGAGAAGGAGGGTTTCCCAAATCCCATACGAGAGCCTTGTCTCCTGGGCTTGATTCCTGGCCAGGTATATTAACGTAGTAGGTTGCAGGGCTGAGGGAGCTCAGGATACAGCAGACAGTTCTTTGTATGGTATGGTATGTGGTATGCCGACTAGCTTCCCATCCGCCATTCCTTCCATTGAGCCCAAATCGATCTAATCCATCAGTTTCCTCCAAACTAACCCGTCATCGTCAAGGACAGACAAACATATTGAGCTGGAAGACCCGGACACTGCCACAGTCTCCTAATATTGGTCCCAACCCTATTTCCGGCCATCCTCTCTGGACATTTGAAAATATATTAAAATATCTTGCACGCCCGTCGAATAGATCCTGCCACTTTGTTTGATATCTGTATTTGACGATCCTCCGTGCTCGACGACTTACAACGTACAACGTACAAGCGCACCTTGCATCGTATTCTCGGACAGCACAAAGCCCTGTCGTTATCCATCGGATCTAGGTCAATAAGCGAGCGCCGCCGCCGTGCCGTTTATTTTTGGCTGGAGTTGCTTCATTGCGGGACGCCATTGTTGCTCTCAGGCAGCTTGACGACGTAACCGGCCCATTATGTAGCTTTGTCTATCTATTGCCGATCCTGATTCGAACGGAAACAATTCATGTACTGTAGGTACAAACAAGCGACACAGCTGTAACATATATCCTTCTACCTTCATACCAACCCGCGCCGCATTATAAACACCAATCCCCTGTCACCACCGGATCTTTCTGAATATATTAAGAAAGCAACAACACATACTTGACAAACAAGTCGACTACAACTCAAGGATAGATCGCGAGGACGAACGTCAACCTTCGGTCAAATGCCAGCCAGCGATATGTCCTCTGCATCAAACACCCCTCCTGAGGGGTACTTTAACGACCTCTCACTCCCAACGGGAAGAAATGAAACAAGTGGAAACAAGAAGCGACATAGAAGCCCTGTAGATGTGAATGGGGATGCAGATGCTGCCTGTGGAGGAGACTCGAATATACCCAAGCCGAAGCGAATCGCTTGTATCATATGCAGAAAACGGAAGCTTAAGTGCGATGGATCCAAGCCGAGTTGTTCAACATGTACACGATTGGGGCATAATTGCGCATATGACGAAGTTCGTAGGAAATCTGGACCAAAGCGAGGATATGTGAAAGCTCTGGAAGAGAGATTGAGTGAGTACAGCGTCAATGTTGCACCTCAGCAGCGGCAAAGCAGTAGCTAAATTCTTCTTCTTAGAGCAAGTTGAGACTCTCCTCAAGACACAGGATCCTCCTGTAACAACACCAGAAATCATACCAGCCAGTCTCGCTAGTGGGGCTAATCTTGGTTCTATCCCAGCAGGGGATTTTGGAATAGCAAATCCTACTGCTGGCATTCTTGGAACTGAACGATGGCGTTATAACGGAGAATCTCCCCCACAACCCATGGATAATATGGGGTTTTCTGAAGGCATGGATATAGGTATGGGACTCGATGATAACACCTTCACGTGGGAAATGATAGGCCTTGGTCTTGAGGAGCCTTTACCTCCTCAAGAGTCTGTCGACGAACTGTATGTGACTCTCTAAAACAAAAGAACCTCCAAAGTTCTTGAAACCACATGCTTATGTAGTTGCAGACACCAGATATACTTCGACAAAATACACCCTTCAGTTCCGATGATACACAAATATCGCTATCTTGCAGCGATGAACCTGTAAGCTTTATATCATTTCTTGCTTGAGCCATCTAGCCCCTGTTCAGATCTTTTTTTTTTTGGGTCAATAGATATTCCGCGTGTCTGGTCTCAGTGCCTGCATATTTCCATGATAGGTGGAACGGATTAGCTACTTTGGACATAGAGCTCATTCCATTGTAAATCTACAAGTTTCATCATTTTCTAAAACTAACATCGCTTTTAGTGCGCCAAATCAACGTCCACCTGTTGCCCTGAGATATGCCATGTGGACACTGGCTGCTTCTGTGACCGAGAAGTTCATGGATCTTAGAGATCATTTTTATCAACGCGCTAGAAAGTACATGGAATCAGATGCTTTGAAAGGACATGGAGAACATATGATCTCTGTCGCCCATGCACAAGCTCATGTTCTTCTGTCCTCTTACGAGTTTAAGATGATGTATTTTCCAAGAGCGTGGATGAGTACAGGTGCAGCCGTCCGAATGGTTCAGATGTAAGTTATCGTTAGTAATTATTGGATTCGTTAATTTTAATGAATTATAGGATGGGATTACACCGATTAGATGGCACAGGACTAGATGTAAAGGAATGTTTACCTGCGCCTCGTGATTGGACCGAAAGAGAGGAAAGAAGAAGGACTTTCTGGATGTCATTCTGCCAGGATCGCTATGCTAGCATTGGAACTGGCTGGCCCATGACATATGACGAGAGGGATATCCTCACCGACCTCCCTTCATCCGACGATGCCTTTGAACTAAGCAAGCCAGAACGCACCTCGTCACTTGCTGACTCTATGACCCCTACCGGGGCTTCAAAATTATCAGCGTTTGGAAGCATCGTATTGATGGCGTGTCTATTTGGTCGCAACTTAGTGCATTTACATCGCCCTGATTCTGATGATCGGGACAATGATCTCAATGGAGAGTTTTGGAAACGCCACAGGCATATGGACGGCATTCTCCTCAATACGTTTCTGTCTATGCCAGCACACTTAAAATTACCCACGACTGGCACTCCTCCAAGCGCTAATATTGTATTCGCAAATATGAACATGCACACATCCACGATCTGTCTACACCAAGCAGCCATTTTCAAGGCGGACAAAAACCATCTCCCAGCGTCAATTAGCGCTGAAAGCAAAGTTCGATGTATCACAGCAGCTGGCGAAATCGCTAGTATCATGAGAATGATTTCTCATATGGATTTATCAGCAGTAAGTTCTTATTTTGCACTCTTCGTTTACTCGGCTAAACCACTCTAGATGAATCCTTTTATATCCTTTTGCCTATACGTTGCAGCTCGGGTATTCGTTCAGTATCTCAAGAGCAGGCCGGAAGACGGCCAAACAGGAGATTCTCTCCGTTTCCTGCTCTCTGCTATGAATGCTTTGAAAAGAAAGAATCCCTTGACCGAATCATTCCTGGTCCAGCTTGATGTTGATCTTGAAATCCTTGGGATGCGGAATCCAAGCTTCAAGAACATCTCTGCCTATACCGAAGACAATGTAAGTCTATTCTTTTCATTTTTAAAGACTTACATTTATTAATAAAAACAGATTGGGATATCGAGCACCAAAACGCCACGCGTAGTCCGCACACCCAATATACCCGCATTTCGAAACGAATGCCATTTTATGAAAGGTGCAGAAGACGATGGCTCTAGCGCATTCCAAGCGGGACAAGAAACCTTACCTACCATTCGAGCAAATTCAGACTTGAATCCAGAAGTTACAGCGAATGCAAGTGTTGATTCGATCACGCCTTTTGAAGACATAGGGGCGAACTGGACTCCCCTTCCTGATCAAGCACCACAGCATGGTCATGGCGTGCAGCATTCAGTACAAAGACTTGTGACCGAATCGTTACCACCTAGACATTATCGCTCTGGCGATATTAATAGTACGGGCTATGTCAATAGCGAAAATAGCAATAGCGTTAATGCGGGGTTTTCCCCAGACACAACACACTCGGGTTCCAACCGGCCAACACCTAGCTCCACCACGCCTTCAGAGCCACGCGCTCAAATGCAGCCAGGACGCACGAAATCAGGGAGAGGGTCCTACGAAACCAGCCCTGCCCCATCACACCAGCAGCTACGTGGTGTAGGGGATGACCCAAGAACGAGGAATCCGTACTTCCCTGCACAGCCAAACTACAGTTCTATACCAGCGCCTGGGTTGGCTGCAGATCACAACGATTATATTCCTGGAACCCCTGGCCAATCCGGAGATTATCCTATTCACAGTGCATGGGAGATAAACCAACCAGCAACGGGCCTCACGCCCGTAGGCGAAGGCGTCTTCAGACAACTCATGGGACTGGGTCCAATGGACCCTATGGACTTGGGATGGGAAGGTGGATCATAGTTTCATTTTGGGAATTATTAGATCTCAGCTAGATTGATTCTCTCACGACTCGTACGAAAAGGTTAGTTTATATTTGGAAATTCATGACGGAGTTAAGTCTACATTAGGACATATGGGAAAGTGATAAATACGGGAAACAAAGTCTCTCATCAACAGATTTAGCCTTTAGCTACAAGATACCATTCATTTTGGGTTGGGCGTTTCTTGGGTGTGACTTATATGTAAAATACAGAATATTGGAGTATGGGATTGGCTCTCGGCTCTTGGACTGGATATGAATTATACCAAATAACAGAACGGAAGGTGCTATTTTAAGGAAAGAGGCTGAAAGTCGGTGTGCCGATGTGTGCTCTATTCGCGGGAGCGGGGTACCCAAGATTTGGTTCTGATAGTAGCTCTATGTAGGGGAACAATTGCAGAATATGCAGTACAACGTTTCATACCTGGCTAAAACTTGACGTTGATGGCGGTTGATGGTGGTAATGGCGTTGAATTATCAAGCTTTGGTTATTCTGTGATGTGAGCTCGTATGTTCTTTACGACAAGTGTTAGCCACCATCGCATCATGAGTAAGTTCATGTTGTATTGCGAAGGGCTGAGGGAGGTTCGAATTAGCATGCATGTATCACGGACAGAGAGGTTGCCTTGCCAATCAACATAGCTTTACAAAATCCCACAAACCATCGAGTCACATACAAACCGGGATAATGGAAGCGCCAATGATAATGCTTGGGGAGCTGATGAGTGCCTTGAGCAACGTGCGCAGGTAGGGTTCTGGAATTAAGGTTGCATGTACTTTTCCTACACGCTGACCCGATCGTTCAAATCACGCTTATCGCGTGGCCTTACTGGTGTGCAATGATAAAGCTCTCTTTTAATTCGCTTTTCAGAGTGTCCCATATATAGATGCTATACATGCAACTGTTCCGTTTAGCTTGAAACCATGTTCGGATGTAAGGTAGGGCTGACAGTCCCTGATAAGTAGTTTTGTTGTCGAATTTTGGGATTCCCTTGGGAGGTCACTTTATAGGACAGAAAGAAGTCTTGGAATATGTCCTGGAAAGTATTCGTGATACTAAATTCCGTCACATTTAATATTTGGTACAGTCCTTCTACAATCTCTCTATTTTTGTACAATGGGTGCTCAAAATGCCTCATCAACTTCTCGGGGGAAAAGTGATGCAGTTCTCGATGCCCAGACAATCAACTTCTCAGAATGTCTACTTGACCCTTCGTTTTCCTTGGTTTCTCACCCTTGGTGTTACCACCCATTTATTAACCTTGTACTTTCGGGTTTTGTATCCTCCTTTGGACTGACTTTAGGTTAGCAGGAGTCGAGGTAGGAAGACTTCGCATGTGCACTTACTGGCATTCCCCAAGGACTAACAGGATTCACGTGACCCTTAGATTTACCTCTTCCACCACCATGAGGATGATCCGCTAAAAAGTGTGTCAGTTTGGTATGCCTCTTAAGCACTCATCCAAAAAGATAATGTCCTACCTGCGTTCATCGCTAGACCTCTAACCGTGGGTCTGATATTTAACCATCTAGCTCGTCCAGCTTTTCCCAGCTGTCGATGCATGTAGTGAGGGTTACTGGCAACTCCGACAGTGGCACAGGCTTCTCTGTTGACTTTTCTTATTTCGCCACTTTGTAGTCGAACATTCACAAATCTTTGACCACTGCCAGTCTTCACTTCGTCATCCTTTTGCATAACAGTTGCATAGGTACCAGCACTCCGACAAAATACAGCCCCTCCACCTTTCATAGATCCAACATTGTAGACCATCGTCCCTACAGGAATCATATGTAAAGGCAGACAGTTGCCTCGCCATGCGGTTTTTGCTGCTAGTACACCGGGATCAATAACTCCTCCCATGCTTGCCAGTAGGTCCTTTGGAATTCCAGCTCGGTAGCTCTGAATTACATCTCCTTCTCTCATACCTTCAGCCGCAACAATATAGCTCTTCGTTCCCGTGGCATCTTCATTGAGCAGAGCGATATGTGCACTTCGTCCTGGGTCATGCTCAATTCGCTCTACGGTATGTTTTCCTGGAGCCATACGATGGAAATCGACCGTTCTTAGTCTTCTCTTATGGCCACCTCCTCTATGCCTTATCGTTACTCTTCCGCTGTTGTTTCGACCTCCCTTTCCGTGTCCCTTCTTCGCAATTGTCAATGGCAAAAATGGCCTTCCTTTCCAGAGGTGGTCATTGATAGGTCGCTTCAAATGCCGCAGACCTGGCGTCCGCGGCTTGTAAGTTCGCATAGCAAAAGATGCATTTTTGTCGTCTGTAGATGCAGGAGGAGCAAAAGCTATAGTTTCTGGAAGAGCAGAGGTAGTACTGGTGGACTCTACGACTGTTGCATAGCTACGGGGATAAGGTCGGAATGGAAGTCTGCAGGTTGCTCGCCGGGACTGCTGCAGCAGAAATCTTGGTTGTAACATGGCGGGCGGCTTCAATCGATCTGTCCGCCACCGGAGATCAAAGATGAGAGGGCAATGAAGCAGCGTTGCGAGTGGTGATGCTCGGCTTCAAGCTTCAAGATCCACCAAGAACTTCTGACATTTCCTTACAATGTGGCTAAAGTCACGTAAAGCCACAGCGTTGCTCGGCTGAGGGATTAATTGTGGATCTGGTTGCTATCAACAAAGACCTGCCCTCTCTGCCCGCCATTTAAGATACTTTCAATTCTGGCTTTTTTGCACTCAATTAATTTACGAAAAGCATTCTCGCGTCTTTAATACCTCAGAATATTGCATTTGCTTTGCTTACGCGCACCCAGCCAGCATCAAGTCGTTCTTGGGACCCCCTGCATTCGCGTCGCCTGCACATTTCTCACGACACTAGTGCCTGACAAAACAGGCGAGCATCCACCTCCAAACTTCCTCGACTTGCTCCAGTTCTCCAACCTCCATAAGACAAACCACACCCTCCTCCCCCTCCTCTCAATACTCTCCTCGACACTCAATACTCTCCTCTCTTCGAAGATCACGTCTATCTACTCCCATACTAGACGCCATCAATTGCTTGGATACTTCGAGCATACCGTACGCCTCCCGCGAGCATTGTTGATACTCGAGACGGCTTTCCCACAACACCAAACCTACTCAGCCAGAGTCTTGAGGCACTCTAGTTGACATTGTGTATGTACTCCTCAGTCTTTTTCTTATATTTCATGGCCAGTCGCGTCGCATCTGGTTCTGGTTGTTCCCACGACGCGGTTATTTGGTATTTTGATATCGCGTTTTGCTAACCTCAAACATAGGCCTGAACCTATCCTCGATACTCACAAATAATTATTAATACATACCACACGCAATATGCCTCCTGTAAGCTGATTCTGACAAAAACCGCCGTTGTTGCTTTGCCACGAGTGCTTTCGATGTGTACAGAGCTAACAATGTGGCAGAGTCGAGCGACCAGCCGGAGAGCTGTCACAAATGAGAACGACGAGAACAACGTTGGTGTAGCAGCTACCCGCCTCACAAGATCAAAGTCTGCTGCCTTCGACACAGATGCATCTAGTGGCCCAGTGAAGAAGCTCCAAACCAAGAAGTCTAGTACCATTAGTCAACCACTCCGTAAGCGTGCGGCATTGGGAGATGTCAGCAATGTCACCAAGGGAGAAAACGTCGTTGAGGGGAAGAAGGCGAATGCTAAGGTTGGTCTCGTATCAAAGGCAGCACAGCCCACAGGTATTCAGAAAACCACCTCGCGTGCTACAGCTGGTCGGGCTGCTCTTGGAGTAAAGGATGCAAACAAGAAGGCGGAGACTAAGCGTACTGGATCAGGTGTTATGGCTTCAAAGAGGAAGGCAGATTCTAACAACTCAGTCAAGGAGGAGACGCCAGTTGAAGATGAACAACCGTCACGAAAGAAGGTGCATATTGAATTCAAGGCAGAAAGCAAGATGGAAGAAAGCAAGGAGAACATTATTGAGGAGTCTAAGGTTGAGGTGGAGACCGAGGTGTCGATTCGAGACCAATTTGCTGAGGCAGCTCTAAATTTGGACGAAGAGGATCTCGATGACCCATTGATGGTTGCGGAGTATGTTGTCGAGATTTTCGAGTACTTGAAGAAGCTAGAGGTTTCCACCCGACCAAACGCCGACTACATGGACCACCAAGAGGATTTGGAATGGAAAATGCGAGGCATTTTAGTCGATTGGTTGATTGAGGTTCATACTCGATTCCATCTCCTTCCCGAAACACTGTTCCTTGCTGTCAACATCATCGACCGTTTCCTCTCGGTCAAGATGGTTCAACTTGATCGCTTGCAACTTGTTGGTGTTACCGCCATGTTCATCGCCTCCAAGTACGAGGAGGTTCTCTCTCCCCATGTTGCCAACTTCCGTCATGTTGCTGATGATGGATTTACCGAGGACGAGATTCTCACCGCCGAACGCTATGTTCTCACTGCCCTGGACTATGATATCAGCTATCCTAACCCAATGAACTTCCTACGCCGCATCTCTAAGGCCGATGACTACGATATCCAGACTCGAACACTTGGCAAGTATCTAATGGAGATTAGTCTACTAGATCACCGCTTCATGAACTACCTCCCTAGTCACGTAGCAGCTGCTTCCATGTACTTGGCCCGTGCTATTCTTGGTAGAGGTGAATGGGTATGTCTGAGATTACACTCAACCTTATGATGTTAGCTTACAGAAAATAGCACGTAACCTTGGCGCATTATGCCGGATACACTGAAGAGGAGATTGAGCCAGTTTTCAAACTTATGGTTGACTATCTTGCCCGTCCTGTCATCCACGAAGCTTTCTTCAAGAAGTACGCCAGCAAGAAATTTCTCAAGGGTAAGCAATTTTCGCTCTTCTTGTCCTCGACTTGAAACTAACTTTCGCACAGCTTCCATCCTTACAAGATCATGGGCCAAGAAGCATGCTTCAGGCCTTGGTGTTGATGTGTCTATACCACTTGAGTTGGGCTCGCGTTAATGATAATCACTTGATGCATATTCATATCTACACTATTATCTTCAGTTTCCCCGCTCTGCTGGATAAACCAATGCATTATTTGGATGGGATACGAAACGAGAACTTATGATAGATGGATCGACGATTTTCTTATCCTCATCAATGCTGCCCATATCCATCAACTTGGCGTGTTCTTGTCGGTTCTGAACTGGGTCGATGGTATGGATGGCAAATTTGCGGGTTTTCAGAGTGCCGGCGTTTTGCCCATTTTTTAGTATTATTTTTGCTCTCTTTCATCATTCTGGCGTCTAGGTTTGGCGTTTCGGCCTCCTCCTGTTGTTACTACCTAAGAATAGCTTGTTCGTATTATGAACAAATGCAGTAAAAGTGCCTAAGCAGGGGAGAGGATTTGTTGTTTGGGTTACAATAGTCAACTGTAGATATATTGACAATCAGAAAAAATTAAATTATTTGAGTTTCACGGCATTAATTTCATACTCTGAACTAAGAGCGTATTTATTTAGGTTCTTGGAAGTCCAAGCGTGGAAGGTTTCTGCTTCCTCGGGGCACACTATTAGGAATAGGTAATTAGCCAGAATCCCATTGCGGTACAGTACGTACGTGAATGATGATAAGTTGAAGATACTGTATATCTGAGTAGAAATGCTATACAGCATGTTTTCATGTTGCTTAGACTGACGGAGAGTTGTTGGATGCTCCATCAATGTTCACCTTTGTGGTTTTGCTTAATATTCTTAATTCAGATAGCATAATCTTTTAAGCTTCAACTGATCAAAAGGAACATAGTAGATCTCAAACTCGCCCTGACTTATTCTCTTGTTGAAGTCAAGTCAAAAAGGGGAGGGGTTGAAATAAGCGAACTTGCTTGGCATCGTCCCTTGGCACGTGTGTCCCAGTGAAGCTCCAAGGTACGTACATACGATAAGGCAGCGCCATCAAAGCTTCCAGGAGCTTCATTTTCATCCAACTATCCGATTTCCTACCTAGATACGCCTAACCATACCAACCTAAGACGACAAGCTAGTCGCCATGTCCTTAGACCCTCCTACATATCTCTCCTCGCTTCAAAATAACATCCGCGCCCGACCAATCCCATGGGATGGAGCTGTTCGAGCTGGCACAATTACCGACAATCAATTGAGCAAGATCAGGGCTGTAGACAAGGTTAGAAAGGAGCAGAGAAAGCAGACTGTCGAAGGAGACCTTGATGGATACCGTGCTCTTTTCGTAGGTGGTGATGGCAAGGCTGGAGTCGTGGAATCAGCTGCAAAGCGTGCAGATGTTGTTCAATACATTTTGGTCTTACTAGCAGACTTACTCGAAGGTGTGTACTTGAATTTAGCGGTATCTAATGAAGTGGAGTCTAACAGGTTTTATCCAGGTATCCCAGCGCTCTCGAAGGCGATTTCTGAGCACCCCGATCCTTTTAAGCCCTTCCTACCTCTCCTCAACCACTCCAATAATCCAGAGGACCCTATACCGCTGCTCACTTCCAATGTCCTTACTTCCCTGATTGCAGCGTCCCCAGATCTATCTACGAAGCAAACATCAGCACTTCCCAAGCTCTTCTCGTATTTGGCAACCTTAACGAAGGTCTCAGATGGAGGCCTGCAAGACATCGCCGTACTAGAATACTCAGCACTTTTACGGAGCAGAAAGTCAAGAGAGGTATTCTGGGAGCAGAGGAAAGAGACGATAGGTCCGCTGACAGACATTCTCCGAGCCGCGGCAGGTGTAAGCTCCAGTGGAGATTCTGCAACTCTTTGGGGTGGTGCTGCCAGCGCTCGTAGTGCTGAAGGCTCTTTGGGGGGTGGGGTTGGCTTGCAACTGCTCTACCATGTTCTATTAGTTCTATGGCAGCTCAGTTTTGAAGGTGCCACGATTGGCGAGAGCTTTGACGAGTAAGTGAAATCTGACATATCTATAAGTGACTCGACGTACTAATCAACGCGCAGGGAATATGAAATAATTCCTCTCTTCACCAGATTATTGCGATTATCGCCTAAAGAGAAGACTACTCGCCTTCTCGTCTCATCACTCTACAACCTTTTATCGACTAACCGACAATTCCTACTACCAGCTGCTGTCCTTGCACGTTTACCAGCACTTTTAGAGAACTTGAATGGACGCCATCTTACTGATCAAGACCTGCTGGAAGATCTCCAGAATCTCAGTGAGATGTTGGAAGAGTACACAAAAACTCAAACGACTTTCGATGAATATGCGGCTGAAGTAAACTCGGGACACCTACGATGGTCACCACCTCATCGAAGTCCCACGTTCTGGGCTGAGAACGCTCGCAGAATTTTTGATCACGAGAAAGGAGAGCTGCTGAAAAAGCTAGCAGAAATCATGGGCAAAGCATGGGAAAATGACAAGCAAGTCCTTGCAATAGCTTGCAATGACATTGGTTGTTTGGTAAAAGAGGTTCCAGAGAAGCGATACCAATTGGAGAAGTTGGGTTTGAAAACGCGAGTTATGGAGTTGATGGTAGAGCCAGACGAGACTGTCCGATGGGAGAGCTTAAACGCTTTATCCGGATGGCTTAGATACAGCTTCGAGACCAAATGAGTACAGAAAGGAGGTTGGGGCTAAGGTTGTATTACTGTAGAATACTGAATTATAAGATTATGAGATATCAAACTTACGGTCTAAACAATGGCTACACTACTAGAATTGATAAGGAATTCTTCCATACATTGGTGGCCAAGCCCAAACACTACATACTAAGTGATCTATGTCCGTCGGAAGCCGAAGGCTAAGTGCTTAACCTTATCCCCCACTTCGTTGAGAGCTACACCTGCCCGGAATTGCATCTGGAATGCTACAACACAACCACCGCTCACAATTTGATAATTGGCCATTATGAAGCATGCCAGAGCTGTAACAAAGCTCAGTGATGCTGCTGGCAGCCACCGCGCCGTACCAAGAATCTCTCGTCAGCTGTCAACAGCTCTAAA
>Ga0247734_1002296_pt1 | contig 12742 bp, 14 predicted proteins | sample UWRJL103311B2_FD_180933 | JGI IMG/M metagenome (GOLD analysis project Ga0247734, IMG submission 180933) | Plant litter microbial communities from Arlington Agricultural Research Station in Wisconsin, United States - UWRJ-L103-311B-2 | ecosystem: Environmental > Terrestrial > Plant litter >... | reverse complement strand
CTCCCCTTTCCCCCACCACCACTCCTAAAGATGCATTCCCCCATCCTCCTGCTCGGGCTCGCGTCTCTCCTGGGCGTGTCTTCGCACCTCTGCTACTTCATACATGGCGAACACCACGCCGCGGCGCCGCGCATCGCCCAATTCTACACCGTAGCATTCGTGGGGCTATATGTTATTTTCCGCGCTCTTGCTCCTGCTGCCACCAACGCTGCAACTTCCTCTACCGACTCCAGCAAAACCACAACAACGCCATTGGCAGCAGCGGTATGTGTGGCGGGTGCATATGGAGTGTCGCTTTGGGCGAGCATGTTGGTGTATCGCCTGTTTTTTCACCGTGTGAAGGGCATCCCCGGACCGCTTTTGGCGAGGATCACGAAGTTGTATCATGTATACTATGCGTTGGATACGAAACAGTATCTGTGGCTTGATGGGCTGAATAGGAGATATGGGGATTTTGTACGCACGGGTGAGTTTCTTCTTCTTTTTTCCTTTTTAATACTTTTTTGGGTTGTAGAGGATGTTTGTGTTTGTGTGTGTATCGATGTCTAGAAAAGAAGGGATAGAAAGAAAAAGAAAGGATTCAAGAATTGGGAAATATGGATCGAGATGGGGACTTTTTTCTTCTCTGATCAGTCAGTATATTAACCGAAAGTAGGCCCAAACGAAGTCACCATTTTCCATCCCAAGGGAATTGAGCTGGTCCACGGCCCCAATACCGAATGCACCAGATCTGAATGGTACGACAACCTCATCCCCGTGCGATCGCTCACGCACACGCGCTCGCGCGAAATCCACGGCAAGCGGCGGCGCGTGTGGGACCAAGGCTTCAGCATCAAGGCACTGCAGCAGTACGAAAGCCCCATCCTGCAGGAGAGCGAGCTGCTCGAGCGCAAGATCCGCGAGCAGGTCGGTAAGGAAATCAACATCACCACCTGGTTTGAGTATTTCGGCTATGATCTTATGGGCCTGGTGTCGTTTAGTAAATCCTTCAAGATGCTCGAGGATGGTAAGAGCCATTGGGTGATGGATACGATTAATGGCGGAACGGCGACTTTGGGCCCCTTTACGGGTTTACCATGGTTTGTGCATCTGATACATTCGATTCCTGGGGCTAAGATTCCGTTTGATCGAGCGAAGGCGTGGGGACGGAAGACTATTCGCGAGCGAGTTACAGTGAGTGGATGATTTGCTCAAGATAGATTGAAGCTAACATTAGTGATAGAATAAGGAGCAGGAGAAGGCTCATGCAGATGTCATCGCATGGCTGATCGAGGATGCTCAGACCCGCAACGGCGTCGAGGATGAGATGAACTGGATTTTAGGTGATTTCTTCGTCATGTGTGTTGCTGGAACGTACGTATTCCGAAACCATCGCCTTAAACCCCAAAAACTCCATACTAACGACAAGTCGAAATAGTGAACCAGTCATCACCACCCTGTTGTACATGTTCTACCATCTCGCTTCATCACCGGAATGCGTAGCGAAACTTCGCCAGGAAATCAGCACTCTCACCTCCTATTCAGATACCATCCAAACGCAGGCGTTACCCTATCTCAGCGCCCTGATCCACGAAACACTTCGTCTGCACCCGGCAATCCCATCTGGTGGTTTGAGAGTTACGCCGCCGCAGGGACTTGATATCGACGGAACCTTTATCCCCGGCGGCACGACAGTGGTGACGCCACAGTATACAATCCACAGACGTGAGAATCTCCCCTGATTTGCGATAGTAGTATGGTGAGCAAAGAACCCAGCAGGCTAACAGTTTCAACTACAGGTGAAGATTGTTTTGTCCAGCCCAACGAATTCATTCCCGAGCGCTGGACCACCCGACCCGAACTTATCAAAGACCGCTCTGCGTTTTTCGCCTGGAATCTCGGTTCGTAACCTCCCTCTCTTCTCTCTCTTATTCCCTCCTAGCCACCCACAGCATAGTTTATTAAATGAAGATCCACCACTAACTTCCCACCAGGACCATTCTCATGCGTCGGCAAAAACCTCGGCCTGATGGAAATCCGCACCGCAACCGTGCTGCTGCTGGACAAGTTCAACATCAAGCTCGCTGCGGGCGAAAGCGGGGACAAGCTGCTGAACGCGTCGAAGGATTGCTTTTCGCTCGTGCCGGGCCCGCTCAAGATGGTATTTGAGGAAAGAACTCCGGAGGCGAAGATTGGTAAGGCGAGTTAATAAGGACACCTGAGTGTTTTCTTTTTTCTAAAGCTCATGATTCTTCTCCAATATGAGGGGGGAGAGAGAGAGCGAGAGGCTTTAAAATACATCAAGACTTGAGAATGTGAATCTGTGGTTGATGTTGTTTCTTGATATGCATGTATGTATGTATCTATATTGGGCAAAGCGAATTAGTTTGAAGATAAGTTGCGGATAATTATTGTATATATTTCTAAGAACAGAACGACAGAGAGATATACATCCCCTATTCCACCTTAAACCAAAGGAATTTTCACTTAAAGCATGAGAAAGGCGATTTCTCTCTGGGTGAAGATAAGAACGCATGGCTGTTCGTTTCCCTGGCAAGTTTAATTTGCTACCTAGCTAAGGTAAGGCTAAGAGATATGTATGTCAACAGATTTCGCTAAGTGTATGAAAATATAAGATGGGCTTTATATACATATACATATGCTGCTCACCCTTAAAGAATGTTTAGTATGATTCAATAATAGATAAGGAATTAAACTAGAACAACCAAGGATCTTTTGAGAACATACCGGTCTGTACTTCTTGGAGTGAGAAGTCTGCGACTTTTATCATAGTGGAAGGAGGTTGGTGGGTACATAGATTAAAACTGCACTGAATCCCAAATCCATCAATACCTTTACATTTTAAGGAACCTCCTGTGTTCGTGATAAACAGGGGCATACTTTCGTACAGGGCCAAATAATTCCCAGTGGGTTATTTATGCTCTTCTAGGAGTTTTATTATACACTTTATACTTTTATACCGTCCCAAATAACTCCTAGTAGATCGTTAATGCGCTTATAGTAAAGAGGTGACCCACTGGGAATTATTTGGGCCTGCCCGAAAGTATAACATGTTACAACCTGGTCAAATAGGATCCGCATCGTTTGGCGGCTTTGTGTCCCTTGCCCTTGAAGCCTTCGTCCGGACGAGCTCCGACACGCAGGGTTGGACATCAAGTCGAAAAGATTCTCTTCTTCTTCAAGTCCAGCAAGGCCAGATCTCAATGAAAAGAAAAAACGTATACGCAAGCGCAAGCGTGTGTGCAATCAAAAATTCCGTCGATGAAGACCCCGTAGGATATTCAACGGTTCTCGACTCCTCGGTGTGCAATGAAGGTCTCGTACTGTAAAACCCGTGATTCTTGAGCCACGGATTTTTCAACAAGGTAAGTATGAAGAAGAAAGGGAAAAAATGGTGGGAGGAGACAAGTATTTATACCCATCTGGAGGAGGAAGCAACGCTAAAGACCACGCCAGGCAGCAAGGCGAGCTGGAGGCAGCAGCTTTCTGTGGGCCTTTTCTTTCCTATTTGGGACGCAGGGCCCACAGCGTGTTTCGCTCATTCAGATACCCCTTACTTCACCCCGCTTATATCTCGCTACACCTTTACCTCCTTGTTTCTCACCAATCAGGATCATGTCAACATCTCACATACTTACTTCATACATACATACATACTTTCGTATAGGCGTAAATAATCCCTAGTGGGTTATTAATGCGCTCCTACGAAATTACAATCCATACAAGGAAGCCTTAATCTGCATAAAGTATAATAGTTTATGTGTATATATATATAGGAATACAGGGCATAGTTAAGAAGAAGTCACTCTGTTCTCCCGATACTAGCTGCCAAAGATTAGGCTTCAATCCTTTTACTTCTCTTTCTACCACTTCTCGCTTTCGCTATTCAAAACTAAGTCTTGTCCCTATTACTACTCCCTATACTTACTCTTTATACTGCTCTCCATTGCGTCTATACTCGTTGTCGAAGATTACTACCTCGCGACAACTCCCAAGGCTCCATCTCCCCGTTTGAACAATGTAAGCCTCACTTGAAAACAGCATAAGCCGTCCAACGGGATGCTTTTGAGACTCGGGCTGATATCTAATAACGAAACTTAGGATCGCGTTCGCATTCGAGTGGTCACCCATGTACAGCCACCAAGCTGATTACGCCCGGTTTGTAAGGGATGGATTTTCATACAATGACACGTATCTGACGTGGCAAGCAGTTAACTACAACTTAGAGCATCGTTTTGTTGCGTCAGTTGCTGCCCGATATCAACCAGCCAAATATCTCACCAAGGTAACCGACCAAGAATTTGCATTCAAAAGGCAGGTTGGGTCTTTGAGGTTGCGGAAGTGAAGCTTGCACTCCTGGCCACTCTTTCTCACAAATTCTAAGTCTTGGGAATTTCTAAAAATTACCGCATCATTTGTAAAGTTGTCGCAGCTGTATACGTTTTTTTCTCTCCCTTGTATGGTCTGTAGGTACCACTCTCCCCTGGGATTTAATGATAAATTGATAAGAGCTCTAACAAAGAATATAGAGCAACATCCAGATAGAGGAGCAGATCAGTAAGATGGAACAAAGCAGCGTCAGCGACCTGGCTCTCTTCCAGCCAGGTGCTCTGCAGAGCTTTGGGCAGAACAACCCCAATGGCTTACTGGTATATAACGGCCCAGGGGCCACTACCAGCATCCCCTCCGACTACAAAGGAACGGGAGGGACGGTCGGGATCTACAATGCTGCCGGGGGGAATATCCATATCCAAGACGTCAGCATCAACTGTGCCTTTTGTGGCGTTCGGTTCGACAACCAAACATTGCTAAACCAACACAATTGGGCGGCGTTCAAACGATGCTCTGTGCATAAGATGTGCTTTGACAACTGGAACCAGCACAATGAAAAACACGAGCATACGATCTGCGGCGTAGAATGCTGTTCGAGTCGAGGAACTGACTTCCAGTCTAATTATGCGTACCTGGTGCACTGGAGGACGGCGCACAATGATGATTGCAGGGTCGAAGAAGACAGAATCGGGCGCGGGTTTTGTCAGCCATGTTATTGGCAGCATGCTTATAGTCACGATAGGAATGTTTCAAGCTGCAAGAGTTAATGGTGTACAATCTTTTAGGAGAAACAACCGGTCGATATTAGTACTACCACTATCTCTCGCTTTCTATGTTGATATTTAGTTTTTAGCACATTTTTGGTTTATATTCATCATGGCTATATATCTCTAGATAGTATAAAATATCGGTCTATAATTTTCAAGATTATAGAAAGCTAAATGCACAAAGTTATAATTTGTAAGTAATAGAGGTTATGGGGGGTGTGCCAATATCGGCCAGTTATTTACCTTTCACATAGTACAATGCAATACTACGACGATTCAGTCATCGCGTATAGTACTCAAGGAAAATTCGCCGAGGACTGATATAAGTACAATTGCAGCTTGGAGGCTCTCGTGCTAGCGGGATTTAAGGGAGCAGTTCTATAGACGGCATAAATAGCAGACCGCATCTATGTATATTACAATTACGAAGTTGCGATGGCCGATGCATCAAACTTCAGGATCAACGTCAGGGGTCAAAGAATCTCCGTTGTAAGATCAGTATTTCAGCACACCCACTGAAATTATATCATAAGTACATACCTATGCTATGACGACCACCATCAATCCTTTGCATATAACTTAATATCAATTGCCTTGCCTAGCTAGAACAACTTAGGCTTATATCTGGCTGAATACTTATTCACGTGTTCTAGTGCATAACCTGAACATAGGGACATCTTATTATAAGTTAGTACGCCTAAGCGGATCATATTTCAGTTTTCTCGGGCATGTTTGTATTTTTAGACTCGTGCTTGGGGAGATTTTGCGTATAGGTTAGGTATAAGAAGCAGTCTATAACAATTCATTCCTTACTATCACCTTAGTAGATAAGAGTTTTTGGTCGCGCGTGTTGTCGATGTCAATGAATACTATGAAAGTTGCTTCAGACGCGTAACTCTTCTCGCTAGAGGGGAACCAAGTAGGGGATTTCGTCACGTAGGAATGGACGCGACAGATTTATTTGAGAAGCTTGAACGCGACTTTGGACACAGCTGTTACAAGGGGTATGCATTGATAAATCAGACTCCTGACTCCTTTTGGTCAAAACGCCTACCAATTGGACTAATTACCAGCCCCCTCTCCTCCCACCCCTTCCTCTAAAATTTCCCCGCCGGTTATTGCCGTCCATGCCCTGTTGTTGCTGTTGTTGATCATAACCACCATATGCATTTTGACCTTGCCCAAAGCCTCCCTGGCCCCCAAAACCCTGAACTTGATTTCCTGCCTGAGCGCCTCCTGCTGCAGCACCACCGAACATGGACGGATCCATCTGACTTGGATCCATACCTGAGGCCATCATTTGCTGCATCATTTGTTGCATTTCTGGAGGTATACCATCTGCACCACTCGGCATTGCTGGCATTCCTCCCATACCGCCCATGCCAAACATCATACTCATATCATCAAACATCTTCTTGTTGGTCTGTGATTCTGATTTTATGGTTTCCTGCTTGCTTGCGTAAAGGGCCCACGTAAACTCGTCAAACCCATAGTTAAAGTAATCAGTGATATCCGTCCCAGGCCTCCTCCAAGGTTTGTCGTTTTCAGGTAGGTCTTCGTCGATATTGACCTGTGTAATTGGCTTTCCCGCGGGCTCATAGATTGGCTTTGCATCAACGTCAATCTTCGGCGTCTCTTTCACTGGTGCCTCTTTTTTCACAGCTGGCTTAATAGCTTCTTCAGGAGGCGCATTTCTTAAAGGGGGGGCTTTGTTGTAAATGGACTGCCTAGAAAATGGTCAGCAGTGAGGGGAGACCATGGGTGAACATAAACATACGCCGGTGCATCACCATCTTTCCGTTCTGTGATAATGTCTACGTCCTTCAATCCAATTAGAATCAATAATACACTGCAATCAGAGTCCGCATACCGAGTCGCTCTCCTCCTCCTCCTCTTCCTCTTCGTCCTCTTCTTCACCTTCCTCTAGGTCCTCTTCTTTCTTGGTTGGTTTCGCTGTGGACTCCGGTGTTGGTTCAACCTTTGGCTGGTTCTCTGCTACTTCATTTGCAGTATATTCCGCCCCGTAAAAATCATCATCGTCGTCAACGTCCATGTTGTGTCTAGTTTGCTATATAGAAAGCTTCAGAAGGTATCTTTGAGGTCGGTCTCTTGGCTTTCCATGGATCGATTTGGAGGCTCTTCAAGCTATGACAGGGGGCACCGCGCGCTAAAACTTTATTTTATGGGTACAAACTTCGCCCAAGCATTAGTCGCAAACTCCGATTTCAGATACCAATTCACTTCTAGGAATATAACAGGAGCACGAGTACCACCGATTCTGTGTAGCGGGATATGGCGTTCGCGAGATCTATGAGTGGTCCAGCAGCAGGTGGTTTAAGCATCAACACCAGCTCAGCCAACTCCTTATTGTGAGTTATATTTGAAAATACCTCCATATATCCAGTGCATTTCAACGCGTCCCCGATTTCTTTTCCAGATACCGATGCTCAGTTTGGGCAATCATAGAACAACTCTTAACATTCCTAATAGTGGATCGTCGACTGGCACAGCGCCAGCTGCAGGAGGAATGTTTGGAGCTGCTCAAGCCAGCAAGCCGCTTTTTGGCGCATCAACAACGACAACAGCTCCACAAACAGGAGGACTGTTTGGTCCAACCACCGGAACTGCTGCATCGCAACCAGCACAACCGCAGACTGGAGGACTGTTCGGTGCTACATCCCAGCCCCAAACTGGCGGATTATTTGGTGCCAGTAGTACAGCAACATCACAGCCGCAGCCAGGAGGATTATTCGGAGTGAGTATTACAAATGTTTTGTCTACTGGCGGATGGATCCCTCGAGAACATGCAATGCCTGGTTTCGAAGTGGAACATACGCGATTGCTTGGGCTCGAGGTCCATAAATGTGGATGCTCATTCTGCCCCGATGGAAACGTCTTGTAGGATATGCTAACCTTTGTCTTCCTAGGCTTCAACAGCCGCAGCACAACCTCAAACCGGTGGTCTATTTGGTGCCGCACAGCCTCAACAATCCCAAGCGGGTGGTGGACTCTTCCCAAACTCCGGTGCATCGCAGAATCAAAGTACCGGTGGAATGTTCGGGGCCTCGCAGCAGCAAAACCAAGGTGGAGGGAGCTTATTTGGTGGGATCGGCAACCAAAGTCAAAACAAGCCGTCACTATTGTGAGAATTTCCTTTCAGTGCAATCAACATTTGTGCTAATTGTGGTAGTGGCGGGCAAGTAAATCAGAATCAACAACCGCAGCAACAAGGTTCAACGATGTTTGGAGGCCAGCAGCAGAATCAGCAAACTACCTTTAACCAAAGCGGAGCTTTTGTTGGTGGATTGACTATGGGTGCAGCCAACCAGATGTATCAACAACAGACAGTACCAGGTGTAAGAATCAACACCGACAATATTCGGGGCACAACAAGATTCGAAGACCTGCACGAAGATATTCAAAAGCAGATAGAGTTTATGGACAACATAATCCAAGCCCAGCTTGGACGAAAGGGTGAATGCGATGCTATAGTACCAAAACATGAAGAAGATCTCTCTCGGGTCCCCCCTGATGTCGAGTTCTGCAGACGAAAGTTGATGGGTGTCGAGAGTGCTCTGGCTACTGATCTAGAATCGCTCGCCCACGTCCGGGATCTCATAGAGGCTGATGCCGAGAACGCAAAGCTAAGTTTCAAAGCAATCGACCGGCTAAAGTTACCACCACAATACCACACCCCAGGAGTATGGCATAGCAATACTGGCAAGGGCAGCGGTGCTCCTAATGGTAGCGAAAGTGAAGCGCGGGATATCGTAGGATTCTTTTCGGCGACAGCTGATGAACTTTCTGCAACTCTTACTAAACACCAAAATCACATCAGAGAGATTGAACTTCATTTGCGGAACGTTGAAAATAGCACCGCACAGCAAGTCAACGCCTTGGTCGCTAAACGTAATGGAGCCACCGAGTCTGATGAGGATGCTGTTAGAGAGCTTGCAGGTGCGCTGACTGAGTTTGAGCAAGGCGTTCTCCATGTGGCGGGCAAAGTTGGCGCTGCGAGGGAAGGTGTTCAAGCGTTGCAATTGGGGACATTCACCGGAGCGGGCTTGAAGGGGCCGTCAGTCAATGCTAGACGGACTGGAGTGTATTGATGTGTATACGATGAGTTTACAATGGGATATCATAAGAGTATAAATGGAGTATATGGTGTTCCGGATAATCTGCGTTTTGGACTTGAAAAGTCAGAGTCTTAGGCTAATCAAGAAGATACCAATATAAGTCTGCCCTACATATCTATTTTCCTCTACTCCCTCTTACTTTCTCAATATATGAGATGCCCCTTGATCAGCAATTTTTAAGGTGCCGGTACAAGGATCTTTTATTTGTACTAAGAACAGGGAGATATGAATACTCGAATCTAGATTGAGTTATAGGCGCGATACAGATCCACGACTCCCTCATTATAAAGTTTTGAAATAGTACCATAAGAAGTGCAACTTGAGAGGTACGAAACATATAGTGTAGTGTCAAAGGAAACTAGCACATCGGGCCAACAAAGTGAATTATCTCCCCCCCCCCCCGAAGCTCCTCCGTCCAGCTTAAACATAAATTATTACTATGTAGCAGAAAACGAAATTGGGCCATTGGCCAACTGAATCTCAATGTAATAAAACTCAATAGACCTTGATATTAGTTTGAGGGTCATTTGGATCAGATAGAGTAGTGATACATGTGTCCAACGGTATTTACTTATCTAGAGCAAAATTGTGAAACAGCAGCAATCTTTTCAATAAGACAGAAAGTATGAAACCAATTATCAGTGCATTGACGAGACCAAATTAATTGGAGTTTACGGAGTAGTTGGTCTTTGCAAATTGAGCCAGCCTTACCTGATTCTCGCCTCAGTCATTGAGCATTGGAATTTCTGTAGTTCATTTGAAGTGTCATTGGGGTAGAGTTATTTTCATCTCAAGATCGTAAGCTATGGTGACGTTAGAAAATGAACATGAAAAGAGAAGCTAGATCCTTTTCATTCTTCCTGGCAGAGAATAACTAGTTTGTATTAATAAGAATTCAAGACTCAAGCTTTTGCTCTGAAAGTGGCAGAATGAGCCATAGTGATTCCGATTACAGGTGGGTTTCGCCCCAATGCCAACGTCAACCTTCCTTCAACATCACTCCCGCATTATGTCATGAACCACTCACATGTGTGAGAGTAAGCATTATCAATCCAATGTCTTAATCTGTACCCCTTGTGTGAGTTGATTTTCCTTATTTGGTGGTAACTAGCAAGCCGAACCCAGTGTACAATTATGGCGGATATCATGGATTCCACTGAAGAAGAGTACGAACCATCAGGCCTAGAATACGCCCGTGCAAACGGCCTATCACGCAACCATATCACTGAGCCTCTCCCTTCGTTCGATACAAAATTCTTCATTGACAGGACAGATTTCGACTTTCTTGACGATCGTTTACTTCAACAATTCCAGCTCTACTTTCCAATCAAACCGGACCGTCTTCTCCTTTCCAGGGAAAGCGCAGAGCTGGTTTCGAGAACAACCAAATACGAGCCGGTTGAATCTTTTGATGATCCCTTTGTCTTACGGAGTCGTCGGGATTTGAGCTGGAAGACGCTGGTCGAGCTCCCGCTGTTGAGGTCAGTCAATGAAGTGGATCGTCGAAATTTTGCTCGACGTGATGCTTTCGAGATCAATCTGAAGGATATTAAATTCCCTTTGGAGATCATGGAGGGTGAAGATAGCCTCGATCTCGATCCCAAGCTGTTTACACATGGAGCAAAGCTTATAAAAGAGCTCAAGAAAGAGAAATTGGCGGTATCAAGAGAAGCCATTGTCTTGCTTTCAAGTGGTTTGCGAGATGATTGGACTCCAGAAGACGAGAAGAAATTGTGGGAGAGCTCGTACAAGTATAACAAGGTAGGTTAGAATGAAGCTATAAATAATGGCTTCACTCTAACAGTGCGCAGAGCTCTCTGGAGCCAGTTACACCGCCACTCTCTCCTCTCCCAAAAGCATACGTGCCATACGAGCCGTTGCCATCTGATGCTGCATTCGACCTACCAGTCCTTTCCGATCCGATCTCCCTCACCAATGATGATCTTATTAAGCTAGAGAACCAGATAATGGGCCAAGATGCACCAACGCCGATACGAAAAGCACAGGCAATGGCGGTAAACTCGTCAGATACACACTGCGGAGACCTACAATTGGAAGAACTTTACAGCCCACTTGCTTCCATGAAGAATTCTCCTGTAAAGCCTGAGAGAATCAAGGTGGAACATATGAAGGTGGAGGAGACGTTAACGCCTCCAAATCCTACGTCACTTGCGAAGACCGTCCACTTCAATGACCTCGTTGAAACAATGAATTTGAAAGCCAGTACTTCTCCATTATCTGACTCACTTGACACGAATGATTTCAAAGAGCTATTTGGTGATGCCGCTGAGCAAGCACTGAGGCGGTCTGAGCAAGAAATGTTGATAAATGCGGATACAACAGCTCGAGTAGATGTGCCACTAATGGACTTCTCTGCACCAGGGCCTCCTTGGGCAACTTTCCGACAGCACACAGAACCAGAAAAGCTTTTAGCTATGCAAAGAGCCATAATTAGTGAGAATATAACCGCAAACATGAGGGCTGTATGGAGGGTCCAAAAGCAGGCCAGTCTGAAGTGGAACCCATTTCCACACGACTTAGCGAAGGTAGCAGTTGAGGAGGACTTCCCTTACTCTGAAGAGACATGGAAAGAATACGTGACTGATCCCAAGGATGATCAGCTACTCGACAGAGCGTCTCTTACGTGGAAACCACCCGGCCTGAGAATACTTTGCGAAGACGAAGAAGATGATGATGATGAAGTTGAATTTGGTAAATTTCATAAAGCAAAACCAACTAAAGACATGGCTTTCTTGGTGAGAAAACGAAAAGTCCAGCTAGATGAACGAAGGGCAGAGCCCAAATGCAGTTCAGAGAAGCTGTTCGACCCAAACGCCATATTCCCTATCAATCAACCACCTGCCACAAAAGTCCCAAGACTTGAAACCCTTTCTGTAGCAGTGAATCCGCTGTCACAACTGCGGGACAAAGACGAAATCGGTGGAATTTTAGGAGGTAATTTCTCAACTGGAGCAGCACTTGACAACTTTCTTAAGATGCGAGGCGCGAAAAAACTCAAACTTACAGATAGCTCCTATTTTACAAATAACTCTATGAACCCCGCGGATATTCCTGCAACCACCAGCTTTTCTTCTCAGCAAGCTATGCAGGTTCCCTTTCGGAAATCTCCTGTTGCCACCATACCGTTACCTGCCCCGACGCCTGTAATATTAAGCACTGCTGCTAAAGTAGTGATATCTACCGACCTCCTTAGAAACCGCGCACTTGTAAAGTTGATCGAGAGGGAATCACCAGGTATCATACTAGTCGAAAGAGATTTCACAGCCCATAATAGCACAATCTGGATTCCCAACTCGGTTACTCGGTCGCCAATTGCATCATCACTTGCCTCGGAAGCCGATATCATAATATCAGCAACAGCCGGCATTATCCTTACGTCTCTGCAGAAGATCAAGCAAAAACCTTTGCCAGGACAGAAGACCAAAGCCGCAATCAGAGAACGCATCGAGAAAGTATGTGTCCGATACGAAAAACTTATAGTCTTGG
>Ga0247734_1002294_pt1 | contig 12756 bp, 6 predicted proteins | sample UWRJL103311B2_FD_180933 | JGI IMG/M metagenome (GOLD analysis project Ga0247734, IMG submission 180933) | Plant litter microbial communities from Arlington Agricultural Research Station in Wisconsin, United States - UWRJ-L103-311B-2 | ecosystem: Environmental > Terrestrial > Plant litter >... | reverse complement strand
AAAAAAAAAAAAAAAAAAAAAGAGAATAAAAAAAGAGAATAAAAAAAGAGAACAGAAGAGAGAACAGAAAAAATTAGAAAGACGAAGCCCCCCAAAAATATTCAGAGAAATCGAGATAATATTGAACAATACTTAGTGATATAGCATCGTACAACATCGGCAAATTAAAACCAAACCGAAGACCAGGAGAGGAAACGACTAGCCTCCGTTACCCTCTACCTGACCAGGGGTTTTTCCAAGCTCCCCTAGGCAGGGGAATTGTCTTTTGCCATTTTGATGTTTGGGGGTTTTTTTTTTGGCTTTTAGGGCATGGTATTCCACCATAGTATTCCACCATCCCATCCAGCTATGGAAATCACGCCTCGGCCAGAAACTACGGTGATGCTCATGGTGTACACACAGCAAAAGCTATTATGTTAATGTACTGTTTGTACATATTGCCGGCTAATTAGGCGCTAGCTTCGATTTCTAGCGAAAATATGTGCATGGGATGCTAAGTCTACTTCAAAATTTGCTGATTGAAAACCACCAATGATTGCGCTTGCATGTTCCGAATAACCTAACCATCCCTTTAATATATCAGAAGCCATCCCAATAGCTGATTGTGAAACTTCTCTGGCTCAGAAAGTTGTGGTGCATGACCAAGATCGGGGAATGTGATAAGTGTTGAGCCTGGGATCATAGCAGCAGCTTGGGGACCCAGCTCAGCATAATGGCCCAAAACAGCCTGGACCTCTGGGGGAGACCATGGTTTTCCAATAGCGGTGGTGCTAGATGATAGTCAGTATCATACCTTAAAGAATATTGCACGAGTATAGAGCTAGATATCTGTCTACTGAGGCATGGTCGCTTTTGTGAAAGTTCGTACGCTCTCAAATGATTCTAATAATAAGATTGGTATGAAGAGAAGACTTACTCCTTCTCACCAATAAGTAGCAAAGTCTTGACCTTCAATAGAGGAAACTCATAGATGACGGGCTGTGTAAGTACCATATCCACAATCAAGGCTTGATTCCATGCGAACAAAGATGCCATGGATCCTTGATAGATGTTGACAAGCATATTGACCCATGTATCATAAGAGGGCTCCCATTTTCCTACGATGGACATCAGCAATTAAACTCTGATACCAAGGTTGCTGAAAAATACATGATACATCTCTTGGGTTAGAAGAACTGCTTTGCGATTCAAGTGCCTCTTCGGAATCTTTACTCACCAACGTAGTAAGTTGATTGTTGATAATTACGAATGGAGGTGTAGGTAGTAGCAGCCTCGGTAGCCCATGTGGTGTCAGTGCTGATGTATGGTACACCCTTAGCCTTCCAATCCTCTAGTCCAACTGCATAGTTGAGTCAGCATAACTGCATCTCTGGTTAATTGACTTCTATATGTCATACTAGGATTGACCAAAACAAGCTCAGTGACATTGGCTGGATACATCAACGAGAATCGAGTTCCTAGCATACCGCCCATGGAGTGGCCAAGGAGTGTAACCTTTTCAATGTCTAAGATCTTCAAAAGAGCGAGGGTATTGGCAGCCAATTGCTGAAGGCTGTACTGATATATATCTGGCTTAGAAGATTTGCAGAATCCAACCTGATCTGGTAGAATTACTCGGTATCCGACAGAGGAAAGCACAGTGGCAGTAACATTCCAAGTCGGCCCACAGAAATTTCTACCGTGCAAGAGTACTGCGGTCTTTCCGTTACCAACACATTTTTCCAAGCCACAATTAGGAGCGATATCCATAAATACCATCTCAAGAGGCTGAGATCTTTGGCCAGTAAACTGGAAGACCTTGACTGGCCATGGATAGGTGAAATTGGAACCGTTCAGATCAAATGGGATGTCACTAGTCTTGATGCTATCAGACGAAACAATAGAGACAAGTATACTGACTTGGACCAATATGCTCTGGAACAGCTTCATGGTTGGCGATTTGGAGAGGTGACGGTGTAGTGTCGGTAGGGAAAAGCTATTTGAGCCGTTGATTACTGGTACGCAATATTGTATTTACAGCGCAATAGTGTGTCGGGTCAAGTCCAATCTATTAAAAGTCCGTAGTCATCGGTAAGCCAACTTCAAAGGAATACTGGGCTTGGTTTAGCGTACTCTTCTTTTTACCTTGCGATCAGCGAATAATTTTGGCTTGCCTTTTTCTAGTCAATGGGAGGAGGTAATATGCGGATATTTCAAGACTTATAAGAGTACACGCTAGTGATAGTGGCTATGCAGGAAAATCCAACTGATTCTTCTATGATGTTAAGAAGTATATTCTTGAGTGGGATATCACGGTAGTAATTTATCCAATGCAGACTTTATCCTTTCGGCTTAGTGTGGCCATGCTTACCATTGTTACTGCAAGTCGCCAATATGTTTGACCAATGAGATGGATTAGTTTGTTTTAAAAAGAAAAGCTTAATAAAATGTTTTCTTACAGATCTAAGTGTATTTTGGGTAGAAAGCCCATGCTATGCTATGTATCTGACCTGTAAATGCGGCTCGGTTGTGCTAGTCTTTAACTGATGTATGCAGTGAACATGACCACGAATGCATATATACTGCTGGTGATTCTTCGATGTCAAACAAGAGCCATGGAACATCATTACTAAATCATCATATTTCAATGGCTTGAGAGTGTTTCGGTGATTAATCGTAAGTCTTTCAAGTAAGTTCACAACCTCCTTTGAGACAGTAGATTGATTTCCATCTTGCACTTCTGGCCCCAGAAGATACTCCTGTTTTTACGCGTGTGTTATAATATGCGGTAACACCTGACAAAAGATTTTGGTCATCGTGTATAGGAAAGAGATTATCCGTGTTCAGATTACATAGCATAACATAGCTTGATCACAATTTCGTTGGTGGGAACCGTGTCACCTAACATCCCGTCCCCGTCTTATGCCTCCGTCGCTAGGAGGCTTGCAGTCGGTTCCACGTTCAGACGAAATAACATAAAGAAATGACAGATCATTTAAGCTTCACATGACTTCACATATTTGCATGTTCTTGTGCGTGGGAGTGTTATTCTTTTGTCCCTTTTGCGAAGTTGCCCGGTTGCTTCCTTTCGATCGGCGACCGCTGCCGCTCCTTCTACGTTTCACTGCCTGCCCCTTCAACTCTCCCCCTCTTCTATCAACTCTTAGACATCCAACCAAGTCACTTAGTTATACAGGAATTCAATAAATTTCACATTCTCGCCACGATGTTCTACAACTATAGTACTTTATTCTGCATATTGATTCTGCGAATAGCAGCATATACGCTTGCAATATCATACGACTATGGTACCGAAGCAGGTAGACGCAACCTTTCGGTAGGTACTATGTTCGAGAAACTTAATTGCATACCCAAAGCAGAGTATAAACGCCGCACTTGAAAAATTGGCCGTTTTGATTAACTACTAATTCCAAATTCGTAACTGATAGGTGAAGCGCCAGACAACATCTTTCTTCCCGACTACTGGTGTACATACAGGTAAAGGAGCTGAGGAATATGGAGTTCGAATGGAAATTCGGGACTTAGAGAAAGACCCTTCAACCTGGACGCTCTACCTCTTGGGACTTGATATACTGCAGTCGCAAGATCAGGCTGATATGCTTAGCTGTAAATGCCCCCCACATCATTTTTCGTTATAATTGTGCTAATTTGATTTTTAGGGTACCAGATAGCAGGTATTTTGACTCTAAATCCTCCACATTTCATTCTAATAGGTGAAGGTATACACGGAAGACCTTACCAACAATTTAATGGAATTCAGGCGACAAAGGGAAACGATAATAGTGGATATTGCACTCATACCTCTATATTGTTCCCTACCTGGCATAGGCCTTATCTGGCATTCTATGAACAAGTTCTTTACGATATCATCCAGCAAGTAGCATCTTGGTATCCTGAAGGTGTTGTTAGGGACAGATATACTAGTGCCGCATTGAGGTTCAGAATTCCATACTGGGATTGGGCGGCTCCACCACCTCCAGGACAAAGCGTCCTTCCATACAGTATTGGCGCATATGCCGCTGTTGAGGTGGACGGTCCGAACGGCCGACAACTAATTGCTAACCCTCTTTTCTCGTACGAATTTAGCCCGCTAGTTCCCCAGCAACTTCCAAATCCCCCGGTAAGTCCACTGGTAGATGAAAGGATGTAAATCTGCTCATTTTATAAAGTTCAATGTGTTTCCTAGAACACTTCGATATCCCCTAGAGCCACGAAATGAGTCTTCGGAATCACATAACAACCTCGTTGCAGCAAATCTGGATAATAGTGCCAGCTCCTTTCGAAGTCGTCTTTACAACTTGTTCAGAAATGATCATAATTATTCAAGCTTTAGCAATCAAGCTTGGATATCAAATGCAAATCTCAAAGGCTTTGACTCGATTGAGTCACTTCATGATCAAGTACATGGCCTAGTTGGTCAAGGTGGTCATATGAGTTACATTGATTACTCTGCTTTCGACCCAATCTTTTGGCTGCATCATACTATGCTGGATAGGTGTTTTGCAATGTGGCAAATTCTGAATCCAGACAGTAAACATTGCCTCTACATTTCACCTCGTGTCAGTGACTGATTTGGTGTAGGTTATGTTACTCCCCATGGATCAGTTCTCCCAAGTTTTACAACCTCAGTCGGGCAAGAGCAGAATATCCAGACAGCTCTGACACCGTTCTATGACGCAAATGGCGTCTTCTGGACATCCGATGGGGTTCGTGATACTCGTACCTTCGGATACACTTATCCTGAAACGATCCCTGATTCCAATTCTCGAGCAAGAGTAAACTCGGCTATAAACAAACTATATAGCATGAACAGCATAAGACGATCTGGCAAAGTTCAACGCCCAAGAAGAGAAGACAATCAACTGGGGTCCCATCGAGAATGGATTACGAATTTCATCATCAACAAGAACGCTCTAGGTGTCCCATTTTTCATTCATATATTCCTTGGGCCATTCGAACACTCTTTCTCATGGTATGCCTATTCCATATCTCTGAGAAAGTCACGTTGATGCAGTATCAGGTCGCTCGAGCCCAATCTTGTAGCATCACATTCAGTCTTCTACAAGACAACTTCTAACACAACAATGGACTGCACCGACTGTAGTGGCAATCTCGTATCTGGTACGATTCCACTAACAGCAGCACTCTCGAATAAAGTGCTGCTGAAGGAGCTCAAGGGGTTGGATCCTAGATATGTCGAGGACTATCTAAGAATCAACTTGAAAGTGAAGATATCGTTTATGGTAAGTTCGTAGCTGTCATTAATTTTGGCCTTTCACCCGCTGGACCCTCATGACTATCGCAAAAGTTTCTAATTTGATACAGAACGACACAGAAGTGAAGAGAGAGCTAGTGCCAAGCCTGAATTTCACCATTGTGAGCGTATTAGTTTCGGAGCCGAGCACTATCAACGAACTCCCAGTATGGGGAGAAATAACTGAGCATGTAAATATTACATGTAGGTAATTTTCTGGCTGTATGATCACCGGGGTAATATTTGAGAACTTTGAGAAGCTGCGCATAAAGTTTATTGGGTGAGATTTGAGAGCGAAAAATTACGGCAGAGGAACACTTATCAAGCCAATATAAACTTTTACATAATAAGATCATACTTATAATCAATAAGTGAGCAAATCTTGCCTCCCATGTTTTCGACCCCATCCAAACTATGATTGGGCAGATTAAGCGAGCCCCTTTTCCATGTCCCATAGATGATAGGTGAGTTTGAACCCTGGTTTCGAGGTGAACTATACGCTCTTAGTCGTGAAGTTGAGGACTTTTTCAGTCTAAGCCAAGCTGAGATAGAAACACAAGCTGTCGTAATACTATTCAATTCTAGTGACCAAGTTACCTTAGCAATGAACTATATAAACATAACTGAGCTCCACACATCCCATAAAATGTATACTACACTTGCTTGAGGAGAATTCGTTCAAACGCCACCGAAAAAAAGTTCATAAAAGCCGCCATCCAGGATGAGTTCCGCTCAATAACTCCCCTCCCCAAAAAGCCGAATGAATCCATATACCCAAGTAAACCAACCGGCTACCAAAAATGTATATTCAAATCAAGCAGCTAAAATATCCACCAGCGCTATTCAAAAAATCGTGTCCCCAAACGCCTTATTTAAACGTGTTTAGTTTGAATTAATTTTCAACCGTTTGCTGCATCTCTATCGCCTGTTTATATAGAGATATTCATAATTATACTTCTTCTATGATTCGCGAAGCGTTGTCTAGCTCGCCATATTTCGCTTTATATAGTGCCAGCTCTTGTAGTTGGGCTGCGAGCCCAGCGAATATGTCATCCATGGGTGCACGCATGTCATCGAGGCTTGATAGTTGGCCAGCTCCTACGCTGATATAGCGTGTTGCCAATGTCGATATACATGTCTAGTAACGTTAGCCTGCTATTTGAGTGATATATAGATTGAAAGCATCATACCTCTATCCTAGAAACTTGGTGGGTGACAAAATTAACCAAAAATCGATCTGTTATTTCACCCCCACTAGCCTTCATTTTATCCAACATGGCTGTTTCAGGAGGCTGTAGTGCAACACCCTCGCCCTTTTTCCCTTCGAGGCTAGAGCACAGCATCTCCAACCGTAAACTCACATTCCAAAGACCCCAAACAGAATCTGGTTCAATGCTCAATTCGGTTTGGTCAGTCAAGGAACCTGGTATCTGTGCAGGGAAATGCTTCGGGTTCGGATATTGAATACGACCAGAAAGAGCATGCGGGTACATTAGGTAGATGTATTCAGGATTCTCCAAGCCTTTCAGCTTTCGCTCGCCTATGTCTTTGACTTCGAAACCTTGACTGCTGAGAGACCGGAGCTCGCGGCGGATCGCTTGAGTGATCGCATCGTTCTCAAAAGTTTCCTCAGAGCCAGTGGAGCCAGACCGGTCACTTTCACTATATGTTTCAAGACATCGTTGAATTTCGGAGATAAAGTCAGCGGATACTGTAATTTGACCACCATCGGCCTCGCCAGATATTCGAGCAGCTCTGTTCACCATTGGTCCGAAATAATCCATACGCCGAGTAACGGGATCATTCTCACATACAGGTTGACCCCAATGCGCACCCATTCGTACGCTGAGACCCTTGAATATTACGGTCCCATCAGTGTCAAAAATCTCTTGACCAAGAATACTGTCCAGAACTTCAGAAGGCCATTCAACTTCCAGCAGTGCCTGCTGGACTGCAAATGTCCACAACAAGGCAGATGTAGCTGTGGGGAAAGACACCATGAAGGCATCTCCTTCAGTCTTGACCTCGTAACCGCCTAACATACGTAGCTGACGCCGCATGACCTCATTATGGAGCTTGATAGCAGAACGCATGGCATTAGGATATGTCTCCCACAGAAGTGTCGAGCTCTTTATATCTGTAAACACAATACCGACATCGCCGACAGGTGCCTGAACTTCCCAGGGAAGGCGACGAAGAGTGGAATCTTCAACTGCTTCCCCCCCTTTCCTTGGTCTCTTCTTGAAAGGTGCAGAATATGGCTCTTCACCACTACCAGAAGGATTGAATGACAAACTTTGAACTCGTTGTGGGCGATGAGCTCTTTTCTTCAAATCACTGACGCCAATCATCATCACCAAGAGTTTTCCCGAAGCACCAAATGCGATTGCAAGATCGCGAATTCTTTGTGCGGCACGCATTAAATCCCCACGTTCATATCGTGCAACATCGACAACTAATTCGGGAGAAAGATATTCCCAGAGCTCCCTCGATGCAATTAAAATCATTTCGTCCTGCTCCTTCACTGTGACTTGAGTAATGTGCGGAGCAGCTTGTACCGCAGGCATGAGGTGGACGTATCCAAATGCACGTGAGACTTCTAATATATCATTGAGCTTTCCTTGTTTCGATACCCATCCACCTGCATCCCGGATACGCGCCCGCTCGTTGGGTTCCGCAGGATCATGCTTTTGTGTCAACATACGATGTCCACCTTCTGAGTGGATCAACATAGCTTGGGCATCTCCGATGTTTGCAACATACAGCTCAGACTCTTGCAGGAACATCACCGTAGCTACTCCACCTGACTGAAGATCTTCTTGGGTGAGGACTGCTGGGGCAGATGAACCTCGGTGCGACATTATTGATCTCTGTTCGGTGTGCTGGTTGGCGGCGGTAGCCAAGTCTTTATTTAACGAAAGAAAAGCTCTTCGAAGAGCATCAACGGGAGACTCACTAGGCGTCGCATTCACTTTCTTTAGCTCCTCATTGAAGATGTGACTGAAGTTTTCGTGAAGGTACTTCGCTATTTTGGATCCCCCGTTAGATAAGGTCTGTCCATCAAACATACCCAGAAGAAGCTCATTGTCTTTGCCATTATACCTAGGGACAACCATGTCGATAATCGACAAATGCTCGTTCTTCCCTAGTGTATCTGCCATCCCATATGCCAGCTGACCTGTGTACGAGTCTGATGTTCGGACTCTTCGATCCTCTGTCTGATCTGGAATTGAAGAGATTGTCAGAGTAACATCCATCAGGCCGAGAATGCGTAAGTGCTGAAGTTCGCCGAACCCAGTAAGGTCACGTCCTCCACGTGCATTGTGATTACCTGCGGTCAAGGAGGGCTTGATCTCTAAACGCTTGTTGCCGGAAAGGTTCAGATATTTGAGGTTCGTATTCCAGTTCCAATTCCAGTCATATGGCCAATTAGACACGTTGTACTTAAGAGAGTTACTACCACAATCGAGTACGGCTAGCCTATGGGCTTTACCAAGCTCTGCGGGTAGTGTCTGAAACTTATTGCCGTTGATGTGCAGCGTTTGGAGATAGCTAGACTCCTCAATATCATCTGACGGAAGGCTTGTCAGCTCATTTCCTGAGAGGTACAACTCCACCAGATGTGGCCACTTCTTCAGAGTTCTAGGCGGAAGTTCGTTGAGATCATTGTAGGAAAGATTCAAAATCCTGAGTTCAGGGAGCATATCCAGTTCCTGGAATACGTCATCGTCAAGTTGATTATCCGCAAGATACAAATTGCGTAACGAGCCAGCAAACGTGTTGATCAGCTTCGCCGACATGCCCGAGTCTTTTCTAAACATTGATGGTGGAGTACTGGCTTGTGACTCGCTCCTAGAGACGACGGACGTTTTTCGTCCACCTTTCCCGTAGAGGGAAATGAGTGAACCCTTTCGATCGCCATTGATTGGCACAGGTGATGTTCCGACGCTGAGAAGGCCTGAAGCCTGACTGGGTCTACGCTGCTGAGCACCAAATGCCTCCAATGGCCCCAGTTCTTCAAAGCTCGAGTTCTGAGAGCTTGGGCCCGGAGTTTCGTTCAAGGGGCCCGTTACTGCAGCTGGCACGTCTCCCGGAACTTGAGGAGGCCTTGAGCCAGGTTTTGGGAAATTGTCGAGCACGTTAGAAGATATGTTGAGGTTTTCAAGTTTATTTGCCCACCATATCTCCATTGGCAGCTTTTTTAGGTTGTTTTGCCGCACATCAAGAGTTTTCAGCTCCGTGAGGCAGCCGATTTCAACAGGTAGGCTGCTGAGCGCATTCTTAGCTATGCTGAAGTGTTCTAGTTTCCTGAGTTTTCCAATATGACTAGGCAATGAAACGAAATGATTGTTATCCAGTACAAGCTTGATCAGATTTGGCATTTTATCAAATGCAGCGTCCGGAATATGTGCTAGCTTTGCGTTTGACAAATTGAGGAAGGAAAGCGCGGGAACAGAATTCAATATTTCGAACTTAGTAACCGGGTTGGAATTGAGTCGAAGCACTCGGATCTTACTAGTAAACTCTGATTCGCAGACAGATACAGAATTATGATCAGCAGCAATGTTCTCAATTTTGGGGAGCTTGGCAATCACGTTGATACTCGAAAGAGCATTATAACGCACATCTACCTCCTTCAGGTTCAAAAGCTCGCCGAACATTTCTGGGAGCGATCCTGTGAGCCGATTATTGGTTATGGCAAATCGCTCAAGATTTTGTAGTTTCCCAATTTCATCAGGGATGCTTGCGATATAATTGAAGCTCATATCAAGATCAATCAGAGTTTTCAGATCGCAAAGAAAGTCTGGGAACGAGTCGAGAAAATTAGATGATATGTTCAAGGTCCGCATTGACTTGAAGGCACCGAAGTGAGAAGGGAGGCTTTTTAGGCGATTGTTGGCGAGCTTCAGACTAACGAGAGCCTGCAACCGGTCCAGTTCGGCCTGTTCGAGTCTCTCTAACCTGTTATTCGATATGTCAAGAATCGTAAGACGGCTGGCATTTTTTAAGCTTGGAGGGAGGTTCCAAGCTTCATTACTGATATATTTAAGCTCGCGAAGATTTTGGCAAGACTGGATGAAGTCATTGGGTAGATCGAGCGACAGGTTTCTGGAGAGATTAAGCGATACAATATTTCCAGACTTGGAATAGAGCGAAATAGGGATAGTGATGAGGTTATCTCCTTCCAGGTTGACATGATGGTCGTTCTTCTGAATTCGCGCAGTGCCGGTCTCAGCTATATTCTGGGAAACAAATGAGAAACGACATAAGTAGCTGTTGTCACCACCACCCAAATTCACTTCTTCGATTTTATCTCGATCGGTATACCCTGCTTGCTCAAGGAGTCGCTTTTGTATTACGATTGGTCTCTCACCCGCTCCAAGAACACGTTGAAGGCTATGTTTTCTCATCACAATCTGGAAAGTTCCAATTGTATCCTGAGCAAATGACTTTTTCGAGAGCTGGCCGATAATGTCGCTAACGGTGGCATTAAGGGGTGCAGATAGTGTTTGGTATGTGTCGTCCGCTCTAAAGATACGGATGAAGTGAGGGTTGGGTTTTTCATCAGCAGCGTTTGGCGGAACCCCTGATTCGTCTATTTCCGGTAATCGGGATAGATTTGCGTCAGTAACTTTCTTGACCCCCCAGCTATCAGGTGCATCCCAATTCTTAAGGCCACCGCCAGCACTTTCTGCTTCTATTTTAGCTTCATCTTCGACATTCCCAGCATATATATCGTTGTCTAATGGTGTAAGTGGAGGCGGTTTGGCGAGGATCCCTTCCATATTGGATAAATTGGTGTCAAGGTTGAAAATTGAGTCGAGCTCGTTCTTATCGTTTTTTTCGGAGTTTTCCACGTCATCGGAGTTTTTCCCGCGACCCCCTTTCCTAAAATTCTTTCTGAATGTACCTTGTCGTAGAGTCGTTGTTGGTTGAGAACGACTGAATTGCCCATTGTCGATGCTTGGAAGATCGACCATCGATCCAGCTGCACTCATTTCACGACTACGGTACCCGTTGCCTGGAGAATCCTGACCTCTGCCGAGTACGGACTTCAAGGAATTACTAGAAGCTTGCATAGCAGCAGGTAGTTCCTTCAATCGGCTTGTGGGATCCTTGTCTTTATGCCTCCGGGCAAATCGACCCAAGTTCAGGATGCTATGCTTTGCCTTACCATTGGTGGGTGATATGGCACCATTGTCCTTTATAGTACCTCTGGAAGTTCCAATACTCCAATTGTTACTTTTCCCACTTGGAGTAGGGCTCGATGATCTCTGTGAATTGGGATGTGAGGAATTCCCTAGCGCTGTACCCATTGAAGTTTGGCCACGTTCCTTTAACTTTGTGCTCATGGCAGAATCTTCCCTACTTATAGATGGCCTTAGCGACCTAGCGTCTTCATTACTTTTGTTATGTCTATGATGGTGACCAGGAAGGTGTACGTGGGAATGACCGGACCGAGAGGAGGAGGATGTTTTAGGCGGGTTGTTTGTTTCAGTTGTATATCGATCACGGTCAGGGCCAGAAAGGTTTTCCCGCACAGGGGCTTCTCCGTATTTCGATATGTCCTAGAGACGTTAGTTCTACTCGATCAAAATATGAATTTCAAAAAACTTGATAAGGGTTGGTTATGCATATTATGGACATCAAGAAAGACATTTAATGCCCTCTCTCTATCGTGGATTGTTTAATTAACTAACCTGAGAATCCTGGTATAAAAATGGCACCACGTCACTGGATGGTACAGGTGTCCTGGGTCGAGATGGTACTGGTGAAGCGTCCCTAGGCGCATATTCGGTGGCAGAAGAAAGGTTTCTTTCCCGATGGGTTCTTGTAAATGAATGCGATCGGTCTTTTACTCGGGAAGGCAGGCTTGTGTCGGAGCCTTCCTTCCCAGGATAGTCCTCGCCAAAGAAGGTTTGGAGCTTTTTATGAATATTGCCACGATTGACACTCGATTTTGATCCTGTACTACTTGCAGTTGTCACACTGGCAACTGAAGGTCTTCTTTCGTCTCCAAAGTATGGATCTGCTGGAGAATCGCCGCTGCTCGCATTTGTGTTTCCTGTCAAGCCAGTACCAGGTCTGAAGCCTGGTGACAACTGGGAGGCAAGTGACAAGTTGTCGCTTGAATCATTGTAGAAGCTCGTTCCAAACCCAGGCGAGGGAGCGGAAATCGACCCATTTGATAACATCCAAGGCGCGCTTTGATTCGAGGAGTTCTGATGCGCGGTGGGTGGGTTGTGTTGAATTTGCGGTATGCGACCACCAGCAGGTTCTAGTACAGCAAGGTCGCGTCTATAATTTCCAAACCCACTACTACTCAATCGATGGTCTCGAGGGGATACATTTGAAGAGTTGGAAGCAGGAGATATCGGCGGCCGCGGCGCTTCAGAAGATGTTGGGGATATTTGGGGATCGGGATCAACCCTAAGACAAGGCAAATGCGGGCACCCGTTAGCCCCATGAACATGTCCATAGCTTTCCACGAGGACAATGGA
>Ga0247734_1002293_pt1 | contig 12757 bp, 9 predicted proteins | sample UWRJL103311B2_FD_180933 | JGI IMG/M metagenome (GOLD analysis project Ga0247734, IMG submission 180933) | Plant litter microbial communities from Arlington Agricultural Research Station in Wisconsin, United States - UWRJ-L103-311B-2 | ecosystem: Environmental > Terrestrial > Plant litter >... | reverse complement strand
TAGAAATCTACGTCACCAAGAGCCGCGACAAGAAGGCTGCGCTCTCCTTCATGAAGAGAGCGCTTAAGAGACACGGGTCGCCAGAAGCAATCACCACCGATGGGCTACGCTCGTATCGTGCGGCCATGACCGAGCTCGGCAACGAGGACAAACAGGAGGTCGGCGGTGGGCTAATAACCGCGTGGAGAACAGCCACCTGCCTTTCCGACGAGGAGAGCGGGCGATGCTGCGGTTACGACAAATGCACAGCCTACAGAAGTTCGCCTCGGTTCACGCCAACGTCCACAACCACTTCAATCTTGAGCGCCACGTCGTCGATCGAAAAACCTACAAGCAGCTCCGCTCAGCCGCCCTGGCCGAGTGGCAGATCCACGCGAGCTAGGCTGCCATCCTCAAAGACCGGGGTGCATCGTCGAGAGACGAGTTCGCATTGGACTGACACCACCCTTTAAGCAGCAGCACCTCTGATATCTCGGACCCATACCGCTGACAAAACCAAAGCACAGGCCTGATGTGACTACCGGACGATCGTGACATGACGGCCAATGTGCGACTCTCACGCGGACTTACGGGTGTCAGAACCCGCTTCAAAGTGTCGGCCACTCGTTCAGTTTCGCCCCGCCCATTAGGATCCGGCCGCCAATAGACATGGTGTTTTGGTTGAGGTGGCGTACAGATTACAAGCCGGATAACTGCAAGGAGGTCAGCCAGAGTGAAACTCATGACTTCACTTCGGGTGCCAAGTTGATGAATGTGGCGGCGCAGATCCCAGGATGCTGACAAGGCCGTCGACCGAGTACGGCTTCCGGAGGAGTGCAAAGCCGTGGTCTGTCTCCTCCGCCAGAACGTGACTATACCCCGTCGTGAGCACGACCTCGAGATCCGGCCAGCGTTCAGCGATGCTGCGCGCGAGATCGAGACCGTTCATGCCAGGCATGATGATGTCCGTGAAAACAAGGTCGATCTTTTCACGCGCTACACCTAACAGCTCCAGCGCAGCACCACCGTTTTGGACCCACGTAACGATCTGCCCCAACTCTTCGAAGAGGCTTCGGGCGAACTCGCCGACAGCCTCATTATCCTCGACGAGCAGAACGCGCTTGGTGGCAAGATTGTGATCGCGGACCCTGGACGATGACACAGCCTGCCGCTCTCTATCTGCTATAACCATGGGCAGATACAAGGTGAACGAGGTGCCGATTCCCACCTCGCTGTGCACGTCGATTTCTCCGCCTGACTGCTTGGCAAAGCCGTGCACCTGGCTGAGGCCGAGGCCAGTCCCCTTGTTCAGCCCCTTGGTGGTAAAAAAGGGATCGAAGATCTTCGCCATCGTCTCAGGTGGGATGCCGCTTCCGTCGTCGGCGACGCGAACGGCCACGAAATTCCCGCTGGCGGAACCGTGGCCACGAACGGCAGGCAACCCGGCCACGCTCTGCACCATGATCGCTAGCTTGCCGCCAGCTGGCATCGCGTCGCGCGCGTTGATCACGAGATTCAGCATTGCCGTCTCAAACTGATTAAGATCGGCATTGACGAACGCACCTTCTGGGGCCTCGATTGCCAACGCGATGGTTGAGCCAACGCTGGTTTCAATGATCCGTCGCATTGCCGCAACGCGCTCTCCCGCGTCGAACATCTCGGGCTTGAGGGCCTGACGTCGAGAAAAGGCAAGCAACTGTGAGGTCAGTGCGGCAGCCCGATCAGCCGTTTCGCTAATGGCGTCTATGTAGCGCTCGCGCTTTTCCGCGGTGAGCGTCGGCATCTTGAGCAGGTCGACCGAAGATCGGATGATGGTGAGCAGATTGTTGAAGTCGTGTGCGACGCCGCCAGTAAGGCGTCCGACCGCTTCCATCTTCTGGGCCTGCGCTATAGTCTCACGCGCGCGTTCGACCTCCTGCTGGGCGTGCCAGCGCTCCGTTAGGTCACGAGTGACCTTCGCGAAACCGATGAGGGTGCCCCCTTCATCGTAGATCGGGTCGATCAGCACGCCTGCGCGAAAACGGGAGCCGTCCTTCCGAACGCGCCAGGCTTCCACCTCGTACTTGCCCGCCTCCCTGGCGGTGCGGAGCGCGCGCTCGGGCTCTCCGGCTTGCCGGTCCTCCTCGGTGTAGAAGCTCGAGAAGTGCTTCCCGACGATTTCATCGGCGCTATAGCCCTTGATAGCCTGTGCGCCGGGATTCCAGTTGCTGACGTATCCATCAGCATCGAGCATGTAAACAGCGTAGTCTTTCACGCCTTGAACAAGGAGACGAAAGCGCTGTTCGCTTTCCAGAAGTGCCCGTTCGGCCGCCCTCTTGTCGGTCACGTCGCGGGTGACCTTCGCGAAGCCGATGAGGTTGCCTCCCGCATCGAGGACGGGATCGATCACGACGCTCGTCCAGAAGCGAGTGCCATCCTTGCGAACGCGCCAGCCCTCGGCCTCGAACGTGCCCTTGGCGGCGGCCGTATCGAGCGCTCGTTGTGGCAGCCCGCTCGCCCGGTCTTCGTCGGTGTAGAACAGAGAGAAGTGCTGGCCGATAATTTCGTCGGCCGAGTAGCCCTTAAATCGCTGCGCGCCTGCGTTCCAGGTCGCCACGTGCCCCTCGCGATCCAGCAGGTAAATCGCGTAATCCCTGATGGCGTTGACGAGCAGCTCGAAACGGCCAAGCCCATCGAGGCCGTCCGGGCCTTTGTTCCCACTCACGCCCTTGTCCACCCTCACCTTCCCAAGCCGAGCAGCCGAAGCTGTCTGCTTTGAGTTCTCTCTGAAAGTCATGTGCCTAGCACAATCAGCCCCTGTGTGAACCGCGGCCAAAGGGCATGCCGAAATTGATAGTGGCCGCGGCACGCTGTGCATGGCCAACATGAATGCAGGAAGCTTATCTGGCGGTCGCTCGATGCCAATCAATGACCTCAGGGGTTAGGTCTGGATCCGCGCCTCCGGCTCGACCTCCCTGGATTTCAGCCTGGCGAGCGCGTCGACTACCTGATAGCAGGCGAACGAATAGGCGAAGACAGCCGCCACGCTCTCCGCTGGCCCGTCCTCGCCCTCGCCGATCACCACGAGCAGCGGCGCCGCCGTCCCACACCGAGCCAGCCCGCGCCGCGCCACCGCATGCTAGCGGATGCTGACCAGGCACGCCCCGAACCCTGACCAGTCGGCTAATCCGGCAAGCGCGTGTTCGGACGTATAGGCGCCGATTACCGTCGCGCCGGCCCGGCCCAGCGCGCGCTCTAGATAGGAGGACACGAACGGATCGTGATGGGCAAGCAATATTGGCCACCCGTCGAGCGGCTCGCTCACCTCACCCATGGTGCACCCCCTTTTGTTCGTGTTAATCGGCGGCGAGCTCGATCGCCTCGCCCAGTGTCGGCTCCTCTCGCAGCGCGCGGGAAGTGAACACCTTGCGATAGGTCGCCAGCGCCTGCCCCACGACCTGATCCATATTGTAATAGCGATACGTCGCCAGGCGCCCTACGAACGTCACATCCGGCTGCGCGAGGGCCAATGCCTCGTACCGCTTGAACAGGGCCTGATTCTCCTCGCGTGGGATGGGGTAATAAGGATCGCCTACTTCGCTCGGATATTCGTAGGTAATGCTGGTCTTCGCACAAACCTGGCCGGTCAGATGCTTATATTCGGTAATGCGAGTGTGCGGCACCTCCGGCGATGGGTAATTGACCACCGCTACATTCTGGAACCGTTCCTGATCGAGGCTCTCGTGCAGGAACTGGAGTGACCGGTAGGGCAGCTTGCCGTGGCGATGGCCGAAATACTCATCGATTGGCCCGGTGAAAACGAGATGGTCGTGCGGATAGGCTTCCCGCGCCTCAACATAGTCGACGCCCAGCAGAACATCGATATTCGGATGATCGAGCATCCGCTCGAACATTGCCGTGAAGCCATCCGCCGGCATCGCCTGGAACGTGTCGGTAAAATACCGGTCGTCTGTATTGGTCCGCGTCGGCACCCGGCTCGTAACCGACTTGTCGAGTTCTGAGGGATCTATCCCCCACTGCTTGCGGGTATAACCCTGGAAGAACTTCTCGTAGAGATCCCGGCCTACGGCCGAGACAACGACGTCCTCCGAGGTCCGGATCGTCTCCACAGCTTCAGCGCGCGAGGCGAGAAAGGCTGCCGCCTCCTCCTCGGTCTTCAGAGCTATATCGTAAAGCCGGTTCAGCGTCGTCCGATTGATCGGCATCGGCACGAGCTTGTCGTCGACGCTCGCGAGCACGCGATGCTCGTAGGGCCGCCAGCTCGTGAACCGCGACAGATAATCAACAATGTCCTGGCTGTTCGTATGGAAGATGTGGGGCCCATATTGGTGGATCAGCACGCCCGCGTCGTCGAGATGGTCGAAGGCATTGCCCGCGACATGCGGGCGGCGATCGACCACCAGCACGCGCTTGCCGCCGTCGCGCGCCAGCCGTTCGGCCATCACCGCGCCGGCAAAACCCGCGCCGACCACCATCACGTCGTAATGGCCCGCGCGCTCGGCCGGCCAAGTCGTCGGCGAGATGATCGGCTGCACGGTAGCGTTCCGCTCGCTCGCCACGCGGATCAGCGCGTCCATGCGCGCGAAGGTGCTGTCCCACGAAATGTCCGCCAGCAGCCGGTCGACCTCCGGCAACCACACCTGCGGCGTCGCCGCCATCGCCAGCACTTCGTCGCAGGCGGCGATGAACGTCTCGGGAGTGTCCGCGATCTTGACGGCGGCGACATCGCCATAATGGCGGATCACGTCGCGGATCGGCGTCGACACGACCGGCAGCCCGCCCGCCAAATATTCGGGCGTCTTGGTCGGGCTGATGAAGCGCGTCGCCTCGTTGATCGCGAACGGCATAAGCGCGACATCCCAGCCGCGCAGATAGTTGGGCAGCTCCGTATATGACTTGCCGCCGAGGTAATGAATATTGGCGCGGCGCGGCAGATCGTCACGGTTGATCTTCACGACCGGCCCGACGATGATGATCGACCATTCGGGCCGGGCGTCCGCCAGCGCCTCGAGCAGACCTAGGTCCATCCGCTCGTCGACCACTCCGTAGAAACCGAGCCGGGGCTTGCCGAACGAGGCTTGGTCGGCGGGATCGAGCCCCGCCGTCCGCGCCACCCCGAAATGAGCGACGTCGACGCTCGAGGGGAAGGGATGGACGCTCGGATGGCGATCCCGCTTAGCCTCGTAGAGGCTGTAGCCGCCGGTAAAGACGAGGTCAGCCTGCGCCAGCAGCCGCCGCTCCAGATCCAGCAGTTCCGGCGGCGCGCCTTTGAAGTTGGCGAGCTCGTCCATGCAGTCGTATACGACGCAGTCGGCCGCTACATGCTCCGAAAAGGAGAGCATCATCGGCGTGTAATACCAGCGAATCGCCCGGGCGTTATTGCCGGCCATGTAGTCGTCTAGAAGCCCGTGCAGCGTTTCCGTCTGCGCCGCGCTGCCCAGGCCCGCCGGCAGCTTCGGCGTGGCGACGATCACGCCGGTGTCGGGGCAGACCCGAATTGCTAGGCTCGCCGCCGCGCCGTCCTCGGCGCCGAGCGGCTCCTCCCAGAACACGACCGTGGCTCCATCGGCGAAGCGACTCATCAGATGCTGCGGCCGCTGGAACACGAAATCCCACCGCAGATGGCTGAAACAGATCAGCAGCCGTTCGACTTCACCCCCGTTCCCAGCGGATACCCCGGAGGGCGATGCGGCTGCGGGCATGACGGTTCCTTGCTGTTACGTGAACAAGGAAAACGAGATCCTCTCACCCCCGTTCCCAACTGTTTGATTTTATTTGTATAATCTTAGTTAAAGTTAAACCTAGATCAATACGCGCGCGCAACTAATGGGAGTGCGTCACGTTTTCCTCTTGATCTCGGCTCGCAGCCGGTAAGGGAACGTGAGATGAAGCGGCTCGAACTGTGGGGAGGTCCCGAATGCACGGTAAATCGCATCGCTGATCGCTTTGGCGACCAGCTGGCGATGACTGGCCACGATGCCCGCGACGGCGACCTCGATCTGCTCGCCGATCTCGGCATCGCCGCGATCCGCTACCCGTTGCTGTGGGAGCGCGTCTCCCCGCAAGACCCCGCCGTACGCGATTGGACGTGGAGCGACGGGCGCCTGGCCGGGCTGCGCGAGCGCGGCATCGCGGTCGTCGCCGGCCTCGTCCACCACGGCAGCGGCCCCGCCTATACGAGCCTCGTCGCCGACGATTTCGCGGCCGGCGTCGCGGCCCATGCCGCCGCCGCCGCAGCGCGTTATCCTTGGATCCGCGACTGGACGCCGGTCAACGAGCCCTGCACCACCGCCCGCTTCTCCTGCCTCTACGGTCACTGGTATCCGCACGCGCAGGACGAGCCGAGCTTCTGGCTCGCGCTACTCAACCAGATCGACGCCACCCGACTCGCCATGCGCGCAATCCGCGCCGTACGTCCCGATGCGCGCCTCATCCAAACCGACGATCTCGGCCGCACCTATGCCACGGTCGGCACGCGCGAGCAGGCGGCGTTCGACAATGTCCGGCGCTGGATGGGATGGGATCTACTGACCGGCCGCGTCACGCCCCGTCATCCCTTTTGGGAGCGGCTGCGCGGCCACGGTTTTGCGGATCGGCTCCACGCCATCGCCGACGATCCCTGCCCGCCCGACATCATCGGTGTAAATCATTATCTTACCAGCGACCGTTTTCTCGACCATCGCCTGCGCGCTTATCCGCAGGATCTCGTCGGCGGCAGCGAACGCCAGCGCTTCGTCGATACCGAGGCGGTGCGCGTGCTGGACCCGCCGCCCCCGGGCCTCGCCGGCGTGCTGCGCGAGGCATGGGACCGCTACGGCATCCCGCTTGCCATTACCGAGGCGCATAACGGCAGCACCCGCGAGGAGCAGATGCGCTGGACCTTTGAGGCGTGGCGCACTGCCGAGCAGCTCCGTGACGACGGTGTGGACGTGCGCGCGGTGACCACCTGGGCGCTGTTCGGCAGCTCGGGTTGGAACACCTTGCTCACCGCGCCTGGCCTCTACGAACCCGGCCCCTACGACGTGAGCAGTGGCATCCCACGCGCGACCGCGCTCGTGCCGCTGCTGAAGGCGCTCGCCGCCGGCCGCAAGCCCGACCACCCCGTGCTGCAAGGCGAAGGCTGGTGGCGCCGGGACATCCGCCTCCACCACCCCCCCATTGCCCGCCCGGCGCCGATGCGCGAGCATCTTCGTACCACTCCTGCCGCGCCGAATTGCACCACCTCGCCGTCCCTGCTCGTAACAGGCGCAACCGGCACCCTCGGCCAGGCGCTCGCCGCTGCCTGCCACCACCGCCACATTGCCCATGTGCTGACAAGCCGCGCCGAACTCGACCTTGCTAGTGACATCGGCATCGCCACCGCGCTTGATCGCCACGCGCCCTGGGCGGTGATCAATGCCGCCGGCTGGGTTCGCGTCGATGATGCGGAGGATGCTTTGGACGCCTGTATGGAAGCGAACGCGGCAGGTGCCACGCGCCTCGCCGCCGCCTGCGCCGCACGCGGCATCGCGACCGTCTACTTTTCCAGCGACCTTGTCTTCGATGGCACCGCCGACCGCCTTTATGTCGAGAGCGACGCACCTGCTCCGCTAAGCGCCTACGGCCGCAGCAAGGCAGACGCTGAGGCCGCGATCGCCGCCCTCCCTGGCACCCACCTGATCGTGCGAACTGCCGCCTTCTTCTCTCCCTTCGACCCGCACAATTTCGCAGTCCACGCCGCCGACGTGCTTGCCGCTGGCAACCGCTTTGCGGCTGCCGACGACCAGATTGTCTCGCCGACCTACGTGCCGGACCTCTGCAACGCCGCGCTAGACCTCGTGATCGACCGCGCGTCCGGCATCTGGCACCTGACCAACGGCGAAGGACTCTCCTGGGCGGACTTCGCCCGCCGCCTCGCTACCGCCCTCAGCCTCGATCCCAGCCGCATCGACGCGAGACGCGGCACTGAACTCGGCTGGCGCGCCCGTCGCCCCGCCGCCGTTCCGCTTGCCACCACGCGCGGCTCTTTCCTCCCCACGCTGGATCATGCGATCGCTCGCTTCGCACGCGAACTAGAAGCAAGCGGGCGCCTGCAAACCCGCACCGCGGCGTGAGTACACCCGGGAGCGCCGGCCCCGTGCCGAGGTCTAAGCTCGAACCGCATCGTTTCCCCCGGCGAGCACCCGCATACCCAAGGGCATACATCGCTTGACGGGTTCACCAAAGACGGCATTGGCGTGGCTCACCGGCTCGAACACGAGCAGCCCGAAGTCTTCCGGCGAATAAAACTGGAACAAGCGCCCGTTGGCGGACGCGATGCGCAACCATAAAGCTCACGCTTAGCTTCGCATCCGAGTAGCCTTGGCCGCGCCACTCTGCCGCTTCATGCGGTGGATCGTCGCCGATCCACGCATAAGCGAGCACCCTGTCACGCACCTTCAGCCTAGCATCTCGCACGCGGGTAGCCGAACCGCCCTCCTTCAGGTCCCGCACTGGGTGATCTGCCACAAATCCAAGATCCGGGAGGCATGAGCCGACGAAACGTCGCGAGATGTCTCGTACGCACCGTCGACTGCCTCGGCATGTCCCTCTAGGCTCGCCTAGCCCCAGCCGGCATAGCCGCCAACGGCCTTGATCCACACCACAGCAAGCGTGTCAGCACGAAGAAGCTCTCCATCTGCTAGATGCTCAGCGGTTCACTCCCTCCGTGGAGAGCGGTTCGGCCGGCATCCGCGCCAGCATGTCCCCGGCCCGCGCCTCCTGCTCCCGCGCATCGACCCGGCCGACATGGGAGGGCGGCACAATAGGCACGGTCAGGCATACGCTCTGCGCCGGCAGCACGTCGCGCCAGTCGGATATTAGCTGCTTGTAGGCTTTGCCAACCGCGCGAATGTTGCGGTCCAGATCGTAGAGGCCGAGTGGATTGACGCGGTTGTTCTGCTCGCGGAGCGCCGTATCCCAGTCGACTTGATCGATCAGCGAATACCAGGTGAACCCCACGGTCGGGATGCCGACATTGCGGAGGCGCAGCACGTTCGCCCACTCCTTCCACAGCCAGTTTACTGCCTCATCGCCGTTCGGCCCTTCGGCAAAGTTCGTCTCTGTATGCATGACCGGCAGCCCGTATCGGCCATAATATTGGCGCGTGATCTCGCTATAACCAAAAACTTCTCCGCTAGCCCACGTCCGCCCGTCATGATGGACGCGATGCTCGTTCGTGCAGTAGTAATCGTTCCCGAGGATACAGTGCTGCTTCAGCCGATTGCCGAGGAAGAAGTGATATTCCTCGCGCGTCATGGCATTGTCCATAAGATATTCGTACATCTCGCTATCGACCCGCCGGCCATAATTGAGATCTAGGCTCAGGAAGCGGCGCGCATTCATGATCTCGGCCGGGCCGATCGCGGCGGGGCTGTCCGCGTGAAAATATTCCGAGGATTCACTTTGAATGAAGATCGCGTCAGGCCGCCGCTCTAGGATTGCTTGCATCGCCAGCACGTTGGCCTTCACGATATGCTTGAGTGCTGTGACGAAGGCTCTGTCGCTGGAAAGCTGCTCGTTCCACCAGCCATACAGCGCGGAGAAGACCGAGCATACGAACATCTCGTTGACCGGCGTATAGACCTGCACCCAATGATAGCGTTCAGCGAACGCGGCTGCATAGCTCGCAAACAATTCTGGAAAGTCTGGGTTTTGAAAATTGCCAATCCAGTCTGGCACGCCAAAATGACAGAGATCAACGATCGGCGTGATGTCCCGCTGCCGCAGATCGCTCAAAGTCAGGTCTGCGAACTCCCAGTCATAATTGCCCGGGCCAAGGAACGTCTTGTGCAATGGCGGGCCGAAACGGAGGAAGCCGATGCCGAGATCCTGCACCAGATCAAAATCGTCGCGCCAGCGGGCATAATGGCCGCATTTCTCCATCTCATCGATGCGCGTACGACCTCCGTCGATGGTCGGGATGCTGTTCTCTATGCCGGTGCAGAACATGAAATTGGCCATCGCCCCGTCCTCAACCGGAAAAAGGAAGCTGAGGCTGACCGCCAACGTGGGGCGTCGCCACTAGCAGCGCACCGGTCAGCACCTGATCGGCCTTCGCCGCGTCGTGGCGACGAACAGCCGGTCGAGCTCCTCGGCGTCGAAGGTGCAGTCCGTTGGCCACTGTACAGGCACGTCGCGCCGGCTTGTCCCCGCAGCGTCTATACCAAAGCGGCCCATATACCAATCATTGCGAACAGGCATGCAGAGGCAGCCCTCCGCCTCCAGCGTCATCCCATTGGCATAGCCGTCCGACCCTTGAAAATAGGAGTACGGCCCGCGCGAGCCCACCGCCCCTCCCGCTCCGAGTGAGAAGCTATAGTCCATTTGTCGCGCGAGACCGCATTGACGGGCCACGACGTCCGGGCTGAACGCCAGCCCCTTCGTCACCCCGGAGCCTTCGTCGACGCGCGTCGCCGCCCGTGCCGGATCAAGCCTGTACAAAGCGCTGTTCGCCGGCGTCTTGGCATCATCGATCGTATCCGCGGAAGAGCCCGGCGCCGGCGGGGCGCAATCGCACGACGCACCCTACCGGACGGCTTTGCGGTTTGGCTACCCCATGCGCCAAGTCGCAATCGCCTCACTATCGACTTTGTAGATCATCCGTTTTGCGGCCACCTCAATTCGACCTTCGTCCAGCAAGCGGCGCAGAACACTGCCACCCCCAGCGGCGCGGAAGGATCAACGCGGTACATAAAGCGGCAACGCGAGATCACAGTGGAGGTTGCAACATCAATCCTTGCGCCGATTGGCGGCTGGCTAGTTACCGCTGCCACGCGGAGCATTGCAGGCTGGATCACGGATGATGTGGGCACAACGAATCAGAACTCCAGTGGGCTCTCTCAGATCTGTGGGGCAGCTGTTAGCGGGCGGCCATGCCGCGTAAATCGAGAGCCAAGCCCCCTCCCCGTTCCGGTGCTTCAATTCTTCACCAGAGGTGATCCGGCTCGTAGTCATGATGTACGTTCGCTTCCCGCTCTCGCTGCGCAATGTCGAAGACTTGCTGTTCGAGCGCGGCATCGACATTTGCCACGAGACCGTGCGCCAATGATGGAACAGGTTCGGGCCCCTTTTAGCCGGCGATATCCGCCGGCAGCGGGTGAGCCACATGCGGGGCTATCGTCATTGGCGATGGCACCCCGACGAAGTCTATGTGAAGATTAACGCTGAGACGCACTATCTCTCAATCTACGATCTATAGACGCGTAGCCGCCGGAACATCCCCGTTTCCGGTCAAACTCAGTCGGAAAATGATTGGCTAGTACGCTTGAGATTTGGGCGAATGGATTGCTGATCCGACGGGCTATCGATGCGGCTGAGGCATGCCAAGTTACGGTCCACGATTGGGAGCGGCTAGTCTTTATCGCCGATTTCGACCCGGGCTTCATGCTGCTGGATGGGCCATGTCCCAGAATTGCGGGTAAATCCGAATAGATGGCGCTAGCGAGTCGGCTGGCCGTCGTGCGACGCCTTAGTCCGGTGTTCGATCCGTATTAGCTTTAAGGAAGCCGATCGGTTTCGATGCGATTGATCGCGACTGTCGGAGATCTCTCTTCGTCATCTAAAGTTACGCGGTTCAACCGAGCAAGAAGGTCAGCAACGGAGGCTTCGAACGACGCGTAACCGGGGAGCGGGAACGACGCACTCAGCAGATGCGACACCGTAGGTCGCAAGATGCTCAAGCCAAATTCGTCCCTACGCCGATGTGCCATACTGCTGTCCTGCAATTAGGCTACGAAGCAGCAGGGCAAAACTGATACGATCAGAGTGATCGGCCGTCCTTCTAGTGCCCGCGTCAACGGTATGTTGGAGGCTTCTCATTATCATAGGGCGGTCGCTTGCCACCGCGCTGCTCACGCGCCTTTGTAGCGCTGTCCTTCAGCCGCTCACCGGTCTCTTCGGCAGCTGCCGGCGTCAGCGATACCGCGACCCCATCGGGGCCATCTACAATGACCGTCCCTGCCTCGGCGTCGGTGTCGCTGGCTCCATCGTGAACTTGGTTGCCGCCCATAAGCAACTCTACTCCGATTAACGAGTAGCCAGCTTAGTCTACTCCGATTAACGAGTAGCCAGCTTAGTCGATCCGTGAACGAATGCGGATGGGACGCCCCGTGGTCTTGCTGCGACAGAGTGCGACCGACATGGTGCGGAACGCCTTGAGCCGAACCGGCCACTATGCGATTCGCACTCCGGCGGTGCACCGTTCTGCGCTCGTATCGAAACGAACGCTGACCAAAGCCACACCGTCATAGCCTCCGGTTAACCCGCTGCTGCTAGTTAGCCGGGGAACGCGTGCCTCCATCATATGTTAGTAACAGATCGCCAGCCGGTAATGATGGCGCTGTCGGCTGAGAGACGTTGCGCTCCCGTCCGAAGGGGAGATGTGCAATGGCGGACGAAAAAAAGCGCCGCTACCGGCCACAGGCGTATTCAAATTCGATTACGTCCAAATGAGAGCAGTCCTTGATCGATCGAAACGGGCTCGGGATCAAAGCCACAAGCTAGTTGCGGAGCGTCGGGCTGCAGCCGTGACTCGCGAGCTCTGGAAGACTAGCGACGGAGAGATCGTGATCCCTCGATTTGGCCGCGCTAACTTTGCGGAACAGGATCGAGACTGTGGCCGTTTTAGTAACGTGGGTCATGCGAAAACCTACAAAGAGCCGAGCAAGGTCAACGCCGACAAAGGCGAGGTCATCGTAGATGGGCCGGACGGTGTCGCCGTGACGCTCACGCCAGAAGCCGCGTTGGAAACTTCGCAACG
>Ga0247734_1002292_pt1 | contig 12766 bp, 10 predicted proteins | sample UWRJL103311B2_FD_180933 | JGI IMG/M metagenome (GOLD analysis project Ga0247734, IMG submission 180933) | Plant litter microbial communities from Arlington Agricultural Research Station in Wisconsin, United States - UWRJ-L103-311B-2 | ecosystem: Environmental > Terrestrial > Plant litter >... | reverse complement strand
TCGTTGACGAAACGCGTCTGCGATCTGCATGACGATGGCGCGAACGCATTTGCAACATGGCGCCTAAGGGAAGTTTTGGATGAGCAAGGTCAGCAACTATTCTCGCCGCCGCGAGTCGGCGCAGAGCGAGGGCGGTGCCGATTATGCAGCCAAGCGGGAGGAGCTGATCCGGATCGCCGCACGGCTCTTCAAGCAGCAGGGCTACCAGGCGACCAAGCTGGCCGACATCGCGCGCGAGGCCGGCATGGATCGCGCGACGGTCTATTACTATGTCGGCAGCAAGGAAGAGTTCTTCCGGGCGACTGTGGAAGGCGTGCTCGACGCGAACATGGCCGAAGCGCAGAAGCTGCTCGACGACGAGAACCTCACTTGGCTCGAGCGGCTCCATGCCATCTACATCCGCCTGATGGTCTCCTACGAAGAAAACTACCCCGCGACTTTCGTGTATATCCAAGAGCAGATGCACCAGGTGGGGGCCGACGAAACGCCCTGGGCGCAGGAAATCATGAAGAAGACGCGGGCCTTCGACAAGACGCTCATCAGCTTCATCCGCGAATCGATCGCCTCGGGCGACTTGCGCGCGACCATCCCGCCGCGCCTCGTCGAGAATGCGTTGTTCGGTATGTTGAACTGGACGCACCGCTGGTTCACGCCGGGCGGACCGATGACCGGGCTCGAAGTGGCGGAAGCGTTCTGGTCGATCTTCATCGACGGGATGCGCGCGCCGCAACAACAGGCGTGAACGGCTCATAACCGCGCGCGCAAGGCGCGCTTGTCGATCTTGGTCGCCGACATCGGCCACTCGGTGGCGGTCAGGAAGTGGATCGCACGCGGGACCTTGTAGCTCGCGATACGCCCGCGGCAGTGCGCGATCAGCGCCTCTTCCCCAAGCTCGTGGCCCTCGTAGAGTTCGACGAAGGCGACGGGTACTTCATCGAGCCGGGGGTCGGGCCGGCCGACGACTTCGGCCGTCTTGACTGCCGGATGCGTACATAAGAACGCTTCGACTTCGATGGCGGCGACGTTCTCCCCGCCGACTTTAAGCATGTCCTTGCAGCGGCCGCCGAACACCAGGCTGCCGCCTTCGAGGCGTGTGTAGAGGTCGCCTGTCCGCAGCCAGCCGTCGGGGTCCAGGGCCTCGCGCGTCTTTTCCGGCGCATCCCAATAGCGATCCATGACGTTGTAGCCGCGGACCAGAATCTCGCCCATGGTCCCGTCGGCCAGATCGACGCCGGTTTCGGGATCGACGATGCGGACCTCGACGCCCGGGCTCGCTTTGCCCTGCGTCGTCGCCCGCGACTGGCGCGTTTCGTCCGCGTCGCAGAGCGCGAACACGCCCGCCGTCTCGGTCATCCCGCAGGCCTGGATGATCTCGGCACCGGGAAACAGTTCCTGCACCCGCGCGACGAGCGTCGGCGGCGCGATGAGGAAAAGGTAGCCAAGGCTTGCGAATTTTGCGGGATCGAAGTCCGGATGGTCGATGATTCCCTGCACGATTGCCGGAAACCAGGGCCACGCCAAGGTGACGCCATATTCGGCCATCAGCGCGATCGCCCGTCCGGGTTCGAACCAGTTGTCGGCGAGGAAAGTGCCGACTGCACCGATCGACCCGATGAACGGCGCGAGGCTGCCGATGTGGAACAAGGGCCCCCCCGCCCAGGTGACGTCGACCCCACCGGAGGAAACCCGGTAGCGCGCCCGTTCGACAGGGCCCCGCGTCACGGCTTCATGCGGAAGCACGCACCCCTTCGGATTGGCGGTCGTGCCGGAGGTGTAGATAATCAGCGCCGGATCGCGAACCCGAACGCATTGGCGCACACGATCGACGGTTGGCGTATCGATTTCGTCAGCGAAGGCGAGAAAAGCCTCGCGGCCAAGGATGTCGTCCACGCCTTGCCCCCTCACCAAAACCACGTGACGGAGGTCTGGGGCGCTTTGCGGGGTCGGCAGCGCCTCCGCGACGATTTGCACGAAATCGACAGGATCGCTGTCGTGGCGGCTGGTGAGCAGCACCGAGGCCCGCGCGTTCGCGATGATGTACCCTATTTCCGCCGCGCGATGGCGGGCGTTCAACGGAACCGCAACGCAGCCCGCCAGCATGGTCCCGAAAAAGGCTTCGGCGAACTCGATGCTGTTGGGGATAAGCAGGGCCACGTGTTCGCCGCGTCGCACGCCCAGCCCGTGGAGTGCCCGGGCGACGCGAATAGCGCCATCCCGAAGCTGCGCATACGATGCCTTCGCATTGGGCAGGGCCAGCGCGATGCGTTCTGGATGCGCCTCCGCGGCGTGCAAGAGGAGGTCGCCTACGGTCGCGACCTCGGTTGTCAGAAGTGCCGGCATCGTCCTCTCCATCGCGTCCGTTGATCGGCGTCGATGCCCTTATGGAAAAAACAATGGCCATCCGTCAACACAGGAGTTGACAGGGCGGCTTTTTGTGGTCGATATCGCAGTCAACACCTGTATTGACAACGATCCGCTCCGACTCCCTCCATGGGCGAGCAATGCGGACAAAAAGGCTGGAGTGGGATGAAATATCACCTGATGCAGACTGGCGTCGTAGGGCGCCGGAAGGAAATCGAACAAGGCATGGCCGGGCAGCGGCCAGAGCTGTACCAGCGCTTCCTTGAAGAAGTGCGCGGCTACGTCCAGCTAGCCGACGAACTGGGGTTCTACGGCTATTGCCAGCCCGAGCACCATCTGCAGATCGAAGGGTTCGAGGCGAACAACCATCCCGGCATGTTCAGCCTGTTCGTCGGCCAGAACAGCAAACGGCTGAAGGCGGGCATCATGGGCTACACCATGACAACCCACAATCCCGTGCGCGTCGCCGAAGAAATCGCGACGCTCGACCACATGCTGCAGGGCCGGCTCTACTGCGGCTTCACGCGCGGCTACCACGCCCGTTGGGTCGACGCCTACGGCATCAAGGAAGGCGTGAGCGCGACCACGCCGGACAATGTCAAGGCACGCGACAGCCAGGACGCCCGCAATCGTTCGCTGTTCGAGGAAGGCGTCCGGGTGGTCAAGAAGGCCTGGTCCAACGACGTCTTCAGCCACAAAGGCGAAAACTGGCAGTTCCCGCCCGAAGGCGGCTCGTCCGGACACCCCGCCTATGCCAAATACGGCAAGGGCCAGGACGAGCACGGCATCGTGCGCGAAATCGGGATCGCCCCGCGCTGCTACCAGGATCCGCACCCCCCGATCTACGGCGGTTTCGCAGCATCGGGCCGCACCATCGACTTCTGGGCCGAAGAAGGTGGCAAGCTGATAGTGCTGTCGGACAACCTCGACTTCTGCGAGAACCTCAACAACCGCTACATCGCCACTGCCGCCAAGAACGGCCGTGAAGTCACCAAGACCGATGCGTCGGCCTGGGGTGGGTTCCTGATGCTGACCGACGACAAGGATCATGCCGCGAAGCTCATGGAAGAGCATATGTGGTTCTGGGACGAATGGTTCATCCCGATGGGCCAGCGGCCGCCGAACGTCCTGATCGGATCGGCCGACGAAATCGCGGACCAGATCGGCCGTGCCCACGATCGGCTCGGTTTCGACGAGCTCTTCCTCATGTTCGGACAAGGCCATCTGGAGCCCGAAGCGAACAAGGAGGAACTTGAGAAGTTCATCAGCAAGGTTGCGCCGCGCTTCTCCACCAAGGCGGACGACGGCACGTTCGTCTGAGCACATCAGAGAACACTATTCGAGGAGAGGTTACCATGGCAATGCAGTGTGGGATCTTCATGACCCCCTACAATCCGCCCCATCGCACGCCCCGGCAAGTCTTCGACTGGGCGCTCGACATCGCCCGGATCGCGGACGAGGCGGGCTACGTCGACTTCATGATCGGTGAACACTACACCCTGGGCTGGGAAAACCAGGTTCTGGCGGGCCAGTTCCTCGGTCGAGATGACGGTGATCGGGATCGGCACGGTCTGCGCGTTTTCCGAACGCTTGCGCGCGACGACGGTGATTTCGCCCGGCGCGTCCGAACCGACGGCGGCCTCGGGCGCGGCTTCGGCGGCCTCTGGGGCGGCTTCGGCATGGGCGCTGGTGGCGATCGACAAGGCGCTGGCGGACAGCAGCATGGCGGCGACGCTCTTGGCGAACGGGCTGCGGAGCACGGGAACGGACATCGGAAAACTACCCCTCATGAAGACGCACGCAACCGCGCCTCCCCCGTCGGCTCGAGCCGCAAGGGTGGTGGGGACAATCAGGTCATGCCGCTAAGTGACAGCCGCGACTGCGTTCGAACGGGCCAGTATGGGCGGCATATTTCGTTATTGTTACAAAATGCGATTTTGTTGATTTCCTTCCAAAAAGGGGAGGCGACCACCGAAGAGTGGTGGAGGGGCACAGGCGGTTCAATCGACGAAGGGGCATGAATTGCCGATCTTGCCCACCACCCTCGTCGCCCTCGCGAAAGCGAGGGCCCCGCTTGTCTTGCGCCACCACGAGAGGCCGAAGGACACAAGCGGGATCCTCGCCTTCGCGGGGACGACGAGTTGAGATGAGCGGTCGTATGCCCTCGCCCCGCTCAGACGCTTTCGACGTGCATCCCCGGCCGTCCGGCCTCGAGCGAGAACCGGGCGATGTCGCTGATGGTCGAATCCTCGCGCCGGGCGTCCGCCAGCCCGCGGAAGGCGACGCGGCCGCCCTTGGCATCGAGGTCGAGACGGCCGTAGCCGCGCACCATGTGCTCGGCGAATTCCAGCCCGTTGGCCGGGGCGAGGCGCTTGAAGTCGGGGTCGGGGCGCAGCGAGGTGATAGAGCCGCCGACGAACTCGGCGCCGATCGGCGCGGCGTCGGGACGGTCGGGGTCGTGGATCTGAGCCGCTGCGAAGGCGTGGATGTCGCCGCCCAGCGCCAGCGGGTTGGTGGTGCCCGCCTCGACCCAGCGGCGGAAGATGTGGTCGCGCGCGGCCGGGAAACCGGACCAGTTGTCGGCCGAATAGAACGGTCCGCCACCATCGGAGCCAGCGATGCGGTTGCCCTTGGCATCTTTTTCCGCGACTTGCGCCTGCTTCATCAGCGTCTGCTGGGCGAGCACGTTCCACTGCGCCGTGGTCCGGCCGAGCCGATCGTCGAGCCAGCGTTCCTGCGTGGCGCCCAGCATCGTGCGGCCGGGTTCGTGCAGGTCCGCGCAATCGGGGATAACGTCGGCGTATTTCTTGTGCGCTGCGACCAGCCCGGCGGGCTGGCAGGCGCGGGGGCCGCGGTACTGGCGGTCGTCGACGATCTGCAACTGCGCCAGCGCGCCCCAGTCGAGCGTGCGATAGATGCGCATGTCGGGCCCGTGCGGAGGCCGCGCGCGGATGGGCTGGTGCTCGTAATAGGCCTGGTAAGCGGCGGCGCGGCGGCGCAGGAACACGGCCGGGTCGGTGTTGTCCTCGTCGAGAGCGTTGGCGTAGTCGTTGGCGACTTCGTGGTCGTCCCAGGTCAGCGACCACGGCGCGGCATGGTGCGCGGCCTGAAGCAGCGGGTCCTGCTTGTACGTCGCATAGCGCACGCGGTAGCCGGCGATGTCGAACGGCTCGGGGTTGCGATGGAGCCGCACCGCGCCTTTGCTGCCGGGCGCGCCTTCGTAGATGTAGTCGCCCAGGAACAGGATCAGGTCGGGATCTTCGGCGACGACGTGGCGCCACGCGGCGTAGAACCCGGCCTCGTACTTCTGGCAGGACGAGAAGCACAAGCGCAGCCGGTCAACCTGGGCGCCGCGCGCCGGAGCGGTCTTGGTGCGGCCGACCGGGCTGGTCTCGCCCCCCGCGATGAAGCGGTAGAAGTAAGCGCGGGCGGGCAGCAGGCCCCGCGCGTCGACGTGGACGGAGTGGCCCCAGCGCGGCTCGGCGTGAGCGGTGCCGCTGCGCACGATCCGCTCGAAACGCTCGTCGTCCGCCACTTCCCAACGCACCGGCACCGCGATCGGGGGCATGCCGCCATCGCTCGCCATCGGTTCTGGCGCGAGGCGGGTCCACAGGATGACGCCGTCGGGTTCGGGATCGCCGGAGGCGACGCCCAGCGTGAACAGCCCCGGCGTGAGGCCCGTCGCACCGCGGGCACCGATCGAGATCAGCGCGGCGGCCGCAGCCCCGCCGCCAAGCGCCGCACGGCGGGTTAACACGAAGGGGCGAGGGCGCGTCTGCGGGTCGGAAACGGACATGACACGGGCGCTATCGGCGCGATTTGTTACCGAACCATGACGCTTTTACGCGCATCGAAAAACACGACGAACGGTTAATCGACAGGTGTTGCTTATCTTCGCCAGAGCCCCATATCCGGCACGCAATCCTGCTACGGGTGAACCCGGATGGTTGAAGAGAGCAAGGCCGGGCAGATCGACCCGCGCGAGGAGAGAACCGGCCGTCAGCTTACGCAAGCAGTGTTGGCGATGGCGGCCGAGCGCGACATCACTCACGCCTCGGTGGCAGAACTGGCGCGCCAGGCGGGGATCAACCGCAGCACTTTCTACGCCCACGCCGCCACCCCCGTGGCGCTGCTGACGCGGGTGCTCAACGCCGAACTCGACGTGGTCCGCCAGCGCACCGAGACCGACATGGCCAACGACGGCTTTCTCACCCGCGACATCGCCCGCCAGACGCTCGACCAGATCATCGACCACGTCGAGCATCGCATCGACATCTACGGCGGCATCGATCGCCCGTCCTCCCGCTACGCGTTGAGGGTGGTGCTGGCCGAACATGTCGAGCAGTCGGTGCTGCTGATGCTGCGCGAGGGCTTCGCCGTCCCGCCGATTGCGGGCGCCGAGTTCGAGGCGATGTTCGCGGGCTATCTGGCTCACGGCGTAGTCGGCGCGGTGGAGGCGTGGCTGCGCCTGCCGGCCCCGCGCACGCATGCCACGCTGATCGACGCGGTCGAGCAGATGTACCCCGCCTGGTACGCGCCGCCCGCCCCGCGCTCGCCCGAAATTCCCCACTTGTCGAAATTGCAAAGGAGAGACCTGTGAAAGCTGCCGTGCTCAACAAGACCGCCGGATCGTTCGAGATCGAGAACATCGAGATCGACGAGCCCCAGGGCCGCGAAGTGCTGATCGACGTCAAGGCCTCGGGCCTGTGCCACTCGGACCTGCACATGGCGGAAACCGACTACGGCCTGCCGCTGCCCGTGGTGTTCGGGCACGAAGTGGCGGGCGTCGTGACCAGGATCGGCCCCGACGTCACCGAATTCGCGGTCGGCGATCACGTCGTCGGCTCGCTCGTCCAGTATTGCGGCCACTGCGCCGCGTGCCTGGCTGGGCGGACGTACCAGTGCCTGCACCCCGAAGCGACGCTGCGTGCGGAAAGCGACAGCCCGCGCCTCAGCCGTGATGGCGCCGCCGTGACCCAGGCGTTCGGCACCGGAGGCTTCGCCGAAGTCGCGCTCGTCCACGAGAACCAGTTGGTCAAGGTGCCCGAGGCGCTGCCGTTCCCGCAAGCCTCGATCCTGGGCTGCGGATGCATCACCGGAGCAGGCGCGGCGATCAACACGGCCGACGTCAAGGCGGGCGACACCGTCGCGGTCATCGGCATCGGCGGGGTCGGGCTCAACGTCATCACCGGCGCGAAACTGGCGGGTGCGGGGCGCATCATCGCGATCGACATGCAGCCCGCCAAGGAAGCGCTGGCCCGCAAGTTCGGCGCGACCGACTTCATCGATGCGGGCGCGGGCGATGCCGTCGCCAAAGTCCACGAACTGACCGGCATCGGCGTCGACCACGCGTTCGAGGTGATCGGGCTCAAGGCCACGTCGGAGCAGGCGATCAAGATGGCGCGCAAGGGCGGCGGCGCGTTCCTGATCGGCGTGCACAAGCCGGATTCGCCGATCGCCGTCGACGCGCTGATCGACCTTGTCACCAACCAGGTTACCGTCAAGGGCGTCTACATGGGGTCGAGCAACATCAGGCACGACATCCCGCTCTACGCGGACCTCTACCTGCAGGGCCGCTTCAACCTCGACGACCTGATTTCGAAGGAGATCAACATCTCCGAGATCAACGACGCCTACGAGGAACTCAAGCACGGCGCCATCGCCCGCAGCGTCATCACATCGTTCTGAACTTTCGCTTCCAGAGGATTGAAATCATGGCCTATAAACTTCTCATCGACGGCAAGCTGGTCGACGGTGCCGCCACGCTCGACGTCATCAACCCGGCCACCGGGCAAGTTTTCGAGACGTGCGCGCGCGCCGACGAAGCGCAGCTTAACGCCGCCGTTGCGGCCGCCAAGCGGGTCTATCCCGAATGGGCCGCGCTGCCGCACGCCCAGCGCCAGGCGGCGCTCGCGCGCCTCGCCGACGCGATGGAGGCGCGACAGGCCGAGTTCACCACGCTGCTGACCCGCGAACAGGGGAAGCCGCTCGACCAGGCGGGCTTCGAGATCGGCGGTACGATCGCGATGCTGCGCTATTATGCCGCCGCCGAACTGCCGCTGCAGACCATCCGCGAAAACGATGACGAGAAGATCGTCGAGCAGCGCTCGCCGCTGGGCGTGGTAGCGGGCATCGCGCCTTGGAACTTCCCGATGATCCTGATGATGGCGAAGATCGCCCCCGCGCTCGTCGTCGGCAACACGATGATCGCCAAGCCCGCCGCCTCGACCCCGCTGACGACCGCGCTGTTCGGCGAGATTGCCGCTGACATCCTGCCCGCCGGCGTCCTCAACGTCATCATCGACAAGGACGACCTCGGCGGCAAGCTGACCGACCATGCGGACATCGCCAAGGTCAGCTTCACTGGCTCCACCGCCACCGGCAAGCGCGTGATGGCCAGCGCGGCCGGCACGCTCAAGCGCCTGACGCTGGAACTGGGGGGCAATGACGCGGCGATCATCCTCGACGACGCCGACGTCAAGCTGGTCGCGCCCAAGGTCTTCGCCGCAGCGATGATAAACGCAGGGCAGGTGTGCCTCGCCGCCAAGCGCATCTACGCACCGCGCGCGATGGTCGATGCTTTGTGCGACGAACTGGCGCAGCTCGGCGCCAACGCCGTGGTCGACGACGGCCTCAACCAGGGCGCCCAGATCGGCCCGCTGCAGAACAAGCAGCAGTACGATAAGGTCCTCGCGATCATCGAGGATGCCAAGGCGCAGGGCAAAGTCGTCGGCGGCGGCGGCGCGGTGGAGCGCGAGGGCTATTTCATCGCCCCCACCGTGATCCGCGACCTCCCCGACACTGCCCGCCTGGTCCGCGAGGAGCAGTTCGGCCCGGTGATCCCGGTGCTCGCCTACGACGACATCGACGACGTCATCGCCCGCGCCAACGACAGCGAATACGGCCTTGGCGGCACGATCTGGACCAGCAACCCGGAGCGCGGATTCGAGGTCGCGCTGAAGATCGACAGCGGCACAGTGTGGGTGAACAAGCACCTCGACATGCCGCTCGATGTGCCCTTCGGCGGCGCCAAGCAGTCCGGCATCGGCCTGTCGCAAGGCATCGACGGGATGAACGAGTTCACCCAGGTGAAGATCATCAACGTTGCCAAGGCCTTGGCGGCGTAAAGTAATGCGCGCCGGCGGTTCCTGCGGGGGCCGCCGGCGTGACGCCCTACAACCTGTCGAACACCGAACCCATGCGCGGGCTGAACAGCCGCTCATAGGTCTTGAGCAAGTGCATGTCCGTCATCGCCGCAACGTGATCGCAGATCACTCGCAAGTCCTCGCCCGCTGCCTCGAAACGTTCGAGTTCGTCGTGCGGCAGCAGCCGGCGCGGGTCGGCGGCGAGGGCCTCGAACACCGCGACGACCATGGTCTGGCCCTTGAATTCGAGCTGCTGCACTTCGGGGCTGCAGATCACCTCGCGCACCACGAAGCCCTGCAGCGCGTCGAGAAATTCGCGGCGCAGCCCGCCAAGGCCCACGCGCCAGCGGATCAACGGCTCGCGAAAGCCCTTCTTCTCGACATAGGCGGCGCCGGTCAGGAAATGGTGGACCATACGGCTGACGAAGCGCTTGCGGCCGTTGGCGTCGCCGAACAGCCCGTCGACCATCATGGAGAACACGTCGTTCTCGCTCTCGCCGGGGTATTTGGCCTTGAGCGCATCGAGGAACGAGGCGCAGCGGCCGTCCATCGCCGCCGCGAAGGCGTCCTTGCTCACCAGCTTGAGCGCGATTGCGTCCTCCAGGTCGTGGACGCCGTAAGCGATGTCGTCCGCCACATCCATGATCGTGCAGTCGAACGACTTGTGCAGTGTGCGCGCGTGCTTGCCCTCGACCTGTTCGATCACCTGGAACTTGTCACGGTCGGACGGGGAGAGCGGGGCCAGGATCCAGTCAACCACGTCCTGCTCGCCGTCGAAGTGGCACTTGGGCGGCTTGCACGCCTTGGCGTCGAGCGCCCGGATGGTCGAGGGGCCGGGCAGCAGGCGCGGCACGATCGCCGGATTGCGCGCCCGCGACCACGCGGCGGGGTACTTGAGCACGCCGAGCATCGTGCGCCGCGACAAGTTGGCCCCGGCGTTCGCGGAGAACGATTCGAGGCGCGAGAGGATGCGCAGCGTCTGCCCGTTGCCCTCGAACCCGCCTTGGTCGCGCATGCAGTAATTGAGCGCCACTTCGCCGCCGTGGCCGAACGGCGGGTGCCCGAAGTCGTGCGCGCAGCCGATCGCGTGGATCATCCCACGCTCGGGCAGCAGCGCGGTGGCAGCATGGTCGGGGAACGACTTGGCGAGCTGGCGGGCGAGGCCCCCGGCGATCTGCGCGACTTCGAGCGAATGCGTCAACCGGGTGCGATAGAAGTCACTATCGCCGAGGTTGAGGATCTGCGTCTTGCCCTGCAACCGCCGAAACGAGGCGGAGTGGACGACGCGGGCGTAATCGATGTCGCCATCCTCGCGCGCGTCCTCGGCCTGCGGGGTCCAGTTCTCACGACGGGCGTGCCAGCTCATGCGTTCACCTATCCCATCCGCTGCGGCGCGGCACAAGCGGGAGGGGCAAGATGTCCCCGAGCCTGATCCTCCCCGTTCCGCAGGAACGGGGAGGGGGACCGACTGAAGGGTGGTGGAGGGGGGAGAAGACCCCTCCGTCACCGGCTGCGTCGGTGCTACCTCCCCATCACTTCGCGACAGGGGGGATCTTCGCTTACGGCGCTTCGGCCGCGTCGATCACGCCGTTGTGGTTGGTGTCGGTACGGTCGAACTTGGCGAGGTCTTCGACTTGCAATTCGGCGGCGCTCACTGAACCGTCGCCGTCAGTGTCGAGGCGCTTGAAGCGGCGGTCGACCTTGACCTGATCCATCGTCTCGCCGCGCTTTTCGGCGGCCTTGGTCATGAAGGCGGCGAGTTCGGCGGGGCTGGCCTTGCCGTCACCGTCAGCGTCGAGGTTCTTGAACTTCTTGGCCGAGGCGGCGATCGCCTGGGCGCGCGTCTGGCCGGCCTTCTGCGCCATGGCCCCGGTCGAGACGATCAGGGCCGCCGCGATGGCGGTGTAGGTCAAAATCTTCTTCATGGTCACTCTCCTCGGTTGATCTGTCAGAAACGGAATGCCGCGCTGGCCCGCGCGCCGTAGCTCGATGCCGCGCTGCCGGTTTCGCCGTGGACGCCCAGGCCCAGCACGAAGCGGCCGACGGTGGCCGAGCCTTCGAGCCCGCCCGTCAGCGTGGTGCTACCGAACCGCGCGGCGCCGATCTCGAAGGCGTCTTCGCCCCCGACGAACCGCATGGTCCGGTGCGCGGCGGCGTTGTCGAGGTAGGAGCGCGCGCCCAGGTCCGCGGCGAGCGAAAGGCCGCCGTCGAACGACGCCGTGGCGCGCGCGCCGTAGCTGGCGAGCACAGTGGTCGCCTTGCTCCTGCCCGCCGACAGCGCCGCCGCGCCGCCCCATTCCTCGACCGCGTCGAGGGTGGTCGACGTGACGCTGGCGCCGACATACGGGCCGACGCGCAGCGTCTTGCCCAGCGGCATCGTATAGGCGACCTCGCCGAAACCAACCCACGAATGCCCGTCGCCGTCCGAGCGCAATTCGTTCGACAGGGCTCCGAACGCGACCGAACGCTTGGTCGAGATCGTGTGTGCGGCGTAGCCGAAGCCGCCAGCGAGGCGGAAGGCCCCCTCAGTGAAGCCCAGGTACGCATAAGCCGAATTGGTCGTGAGATCGGCACTTCCGGCGCGGCCCGCCAAATCGACATCGTTCTTCGAGTAGCGATAGGCCAGCCCCCCGCGCACGTGTTCGCCGTTGAACTCCACCCCGCCTTCGAGCACTTGTCGGTCGGAACGGATCTCGGCGAAATCGCCCCGCGCTCCAGCGACGAGACGGCCGAAGTCGCCCGAGACCCACACCGCGCGGCGCTGACCGCGTGGGCCGTCGATGCGGCCGATGAAGTCGCGCGCGGCGTCGTGGCCGTCACGCCCGGCGATCGTGCCGGTGGCGACGAGGATCTCGCCCGAGAGCTGGTCGAAGGCATCGCGCGCGTCGGCAGCGTTGAGGCCGATGGCGGCGTCGAACACCCCGCCCGTGCCTTGCGCCTCGAGCGTGTTCGCAACCGCCGTCTGGTTGGCGGTCACGGCCACCGAAGCCAGGCTCACATCGTTGCGCAGCAGCCGCAAGGTCACTTCGCTGGCGTTGTAGACCAGGCTTGCGTCGAGGAACGCGAAGTCGGTGGAGACGCTGGAGAACGCGCCGGTCACCGCCGAGCCGGACAGGATGGTGTAGCTCGTCAACGGCGCGAAATTGGTCGCCCCGCCGGTCAGTACCGAGACGGTGCCGCCGTTGATCGTCACCGCGCCGGTGGCGGTGATGCGGTCGGCGGTGCCGTTGGGGGAGACCTCGACGAGATAGGTCGAGCCG
>Ga0247734_1002291_pt1 | contig 12775 bp, 11 predicted proteins | sample UWRJL103311B2_FD_180933 | JGI IMG/M metagenome (GOLD analysis project Ga0247734, IMG submission 180933) | Plant litter microbial communities from Arlington Agricultural Research Station in Wisconsin, United States - UWRJ-L103-311B-2 | ecosystem: Environmental > Terrestrial > Plant litter >... | reverse complement strand
ATACTGTAAAGTAGAATATTCCCTGGACACTGCATCTTGAAGGTAAGGCATAAATGATCATCGAGATAGCAGCTCAACAGCTAGTGCGAGGCTCAGTTCGCCTAATATTCTACGGTCTTCGAAAATCTCGTCTTTTGATGGTCTGGATACCTAGTATATAAGATATATTGCATATTGAGTGTATAAAAGCAAGTGAAAATCCACGTTAAAACTGATCCTCAGCATTCTGTTTCCCATCCTATCTTCACAGATCATTATTCTTATCATTGTTAATACCATCCTACGGCGAAACATGAATCTCACGAACCTACTCCTTTCTATGCTTTGTGTTGTAGCCGGTGTCTGTGGTAGCTTTACCATCCCCAAAGACCAACCCGACGGCTCGTATCTCGTCTCTATCGACGAAGATGGGAACGCTGTTCATGAGAAAATCGAGAATCTTTCGGCAGCTACAACCGGCTTTCAACACCGTTCCAACAGTGCGAAGTTCAGTCCTCGACCTCAGATTTTCCCTCGTGGAACTATTACTGTTACCTGTACTGGTTATTGTAAGCAATCATTGGTGGAGACAAATTACAGTTAAGATCTAAATACTGACTTGACCAACCTTTCGAATAGATCTGCATCATGGCAACGCTGATGAAGCCGTCACTGATCTTGAGAATCAATGTGGAAGCGGCGGCGTAATGGGAGGAAACAAATCTTTCTATTCCAAACGAGGAGATGTGGTGGCCTTTTTTTGCAATCACTCCTCGGGCTCCAACACTTGCTATACCTGGGAGGTTAAGGATAACATTGTAGGCTTGGGATCCAATATTTGTGGTAACTATGCTGGTGTGAAGGTTCTCCTAAACGGTAAACAAGGAACATATGGGCAGTTGGTGGTTAGTGCAAGCTTTTGTTAAGGCGAATCATGTAAAAAATGTTAGGCTGGAGGGTATTGTGCCTGTTTATTTTGTTTTCACTTTAGCATTAGGATTAGTTGGTTATTGGCTTAAAAGCAAGATAAAAAGATTATTATCCCAGGATTTTGAATAAACAGCACAAAATGGCGATGTAATAACCGGCTTATAGAACAGCTTGTGATGTTACCTATAAATTACAACCCGTGATATTAGTTATGATATATTTTATAAAATATAGCCTGTGATATTCTCTAAAAATTACAATTTATAATATCACTTATATAATTTGTAACGCTTGTTTACCTCGGTTGTTTTAAATAAAGGGTTTCTAAGTTCGGAAGGGCCTTCTATAATTAATATAGCTTAGGGGGAATAAAGGGGTATTTTGATAGGCCTTTTATTAAGGTAATTAGGGATTAAAAATTATTCTTATATTAATTAAATGATTTATTTTAAGCTTATATTTATTTTAAAAGGAGAAATACTTTATGGCAGCCTTACAATGAATTCACTTGCCAGAGTTCGAATGCTAAAGCACTGATCCTAAATAGGGAGAACCCAGCACTAGGTGACATGGTCTGCATTGAATTCTTACTTTGGAAGCACTATAGAAAGTTGATATTGGTTTTAATTAACAAAATGGGGGGAGTATCATTTTCTTAAGTGCTGCAGGAGTTATTTGAATTCTCTGCATTGATGGTAAATGAATATGTCGTTTACTAGCTCGTCGACATCGGTGAGATCAGCCTATAGCTTGGATACAACTATGCAAAAGGTTGAAGATAAACATAAAAAAGCATGACCAAAGAAGAATCTTTAGGGAGGGAGAAGATATCTATTGGAAGATGTATATTTGAGCACAGTAGTGAGATATGTATGATGGAATACCGAATCAAGTTCTTTTTTTTCCTTATCTCTAGATCAATACCGCCTCTGTTTTGATATTTCATTTGCAATAATCCCTCCCAAATTCCGCCATTCTTTAAACTTTTAACGAAGAGTATAATTCTGATTGCTGTGTAAAAATACCATTTTCATGGCTAATTGTACGGTTCACAATGGCAGCACCTCGTCGTTTATCAATACACAAATTTTCACACTCCCTATCTACATCCAATACATGGTCTTTGTGTCATCCACTACACTCCTTAATATGATTTGTTGGCGTCATTATGTGGGAGTACATATTGCCAAGCTTGTTCCGATCCTATGTTGCTTTTTTCTTATATAAATATCCGCCTTAAGAAAGTAAGCACGCAAACCACCAGTTTATCTTAGCACCCATCCTACAACTCCACCCCTAGCAACGTCTCCAATATATTTGTCATGTGTATCATAAAGAGAGTCAGATTTGAGGAATTACCTTGGAAAGACCTTATCTCAAATCAACGAAACATGTTCACTCTCGCATCCCGTGACATAAACAAGATATGTTACCATCTAAATTGTAGTAACAGCACAACCGAAAGGCGAACACATGCGAAAAGCCAGTAAATGCAACTGAGCAGAAAGAGTGAGCCAAGAAATCTTTCAAGCTGCACGAACGAATGTAATTTCCTCTCATCTGGCTGACTACGTTGATACATGTACCGTTTACGAAAAAGCGCCCACGTGCATCCCCACCAGAGAGGAATAGTACCCCACCGGACAAATAAATGGGCTCGCCAGTATATTATGCAGGCGATCAAGTGCCTCTGGCTACATGGGGCGGTGGCAACAATGGAACTTGCCAAGCTTGAAGAGTTGCCTGCTGTTTTGTGGATCCGCGTGTAAAAGCTAAGTCTATCGTTAAAGGAGTGTTGTTGAAGTAACTTCCTCGTGGACGCGCTGTTATGCCGATATACTACTGAGAGAGGGACATTTGAGTTCTGCGAACAGTTTGTTGCAAGATGTTGATGGGTGTATGATATGTATCTCTTCGATATTCGTGTATACCTACGAGCGATAGAAACACTTTACCGAAAAGGTTAGACCTTGGAGTTGGATATAGCGCCTTATCCTACGGGACCCAATAACTACTGTGGAGAATCCGGTATATCAGACTCTTTAGAACAAAACAAGGCTAACTTCCGCAGCCGTGTGCCATGTATACTAGGGTTTTGATGCTCTGTATGTAAGAAATAATTTCCTGAAAGTTAATAGATATAGATAGTTACTCATAACATAACATAATATTCGTTTAAAGTATTGTCTTCCAATCTAGTTGAACTATTGTGGTATATATTTAACTGTGTTTATATTACTATATTGAGAATGCAGGTATATTTACTGTAGTATCTTTTAATCTATTTCAAAGATTTGCTAGCTCTTGAGATCTTGGACTGACGTCTTTACTAAATAATGTTCACTCTGTTATCTGTCTTCCAGTTTGAACCCGAACAGTGGCAAATGCAGATACGGGGTAAAGACCGGTGACTCTCAATATGAGTCTTCAGAGCAGCTGACCACCGTACACCACTTTCTCCTTACAATGGTACAGACTCCTACAAGAACCATGCAAAAGAATTTGTCGGCTCCTTTCTCCATGAAGTTACCGATATCTGAAACGTAAAAATCCCCGCCGAGCATTTCAACCTTGTGAAAAGACTGGAAAGCAACCACAAAGGAAACCAAATGCTAGGCACCTTTCTTCTATTGATTTCCTGTTTTCGTCTATCTTCGCAACCCCGGTCAGAGTATCAGGAAACAAATCGACCGGAAGCCATCCCCGAGAACACCACTATGTCATGCCCCCTTCCAGAAATCCGCGAGACCTTATGCTGGAAGACTGTTGCCTTCGATCAGGAGCATTTGGAATACGATATGGTACTCGTATGTCTGGCTTGGCTCATACACCGAAGCGGGGGTCCCGGAACGGGCCATTTTTCGCACTAGCGAGACTAGCGTATCGATGAAATCAAGGCTATTAAGTTTTTTATTTGTTGATCATGGGTGAGTGAAAGTGGCCAGAACCACCCAGAATATAGACAGGGTGGAAATCTGAGAATGTCTCAAGTTTTGTTTTTGAGACAATCGTGCCTATGAAGCATTTCCACCCTCTTACGATTAGAGAGACTGTACTCCGTATAAGGAATTACCCACCTTATTTTGGTTTGTCTGAGGTCATGATATATTTTTAAGGTGCGACTTACAACGCTAATGCGCGACAGGGTCTGACATAGAGGACTGCAAATATGATAGAAGACGCAACTGCTGATGGCATATAGCCCCATACCAAAACCTGCTTTCATACTCTAAGATGTGTTGCTCAGCATACTCCAAAACTCCAAAACCCAAACTCTTGGAATGTGGCTGGAAGTAAGCATCCTTGGGACTTCGTCTTACTGTAAGACTGTCACACCGTTGCCCCAGAAATCGGGAGCAACAATTCCCTAAACAATAGCCAGGAAACACAAGTGCGGAAAGTATTCAAATAGATCTAGAATCTGTTTAAAGTTCGATGGCGGAATGCGAAACAAAAGAGACTTTTGGGAAATGTGTGTAGATGGGCACCTGACATATATTTCTGGAAGCGAGGACCATATTTCGAAACAACGTGGGGGTCTTGCGGGAAACGTTTTTTGCCTCTCAGCTTACGATAGTAAGTGAGGAGGAATGTAAGTTTCAGAGGATTAACCCCTCCACACCTCACCCCGCCATCACAGCATCAAGCCGCCGCCAAAAGCTGGTGTGTGTGGTTGTTGGAGCTCATTGCATATTGCAGAAGATCTCCCGTCGTGTTTAGCACCCTCTTCTTCACTAGAATAAGCCCGCGAATAACGCAGTAAGGTCGGTAGAGTCGGTAGAGATCTGGGGTTTGCTGAAGGTTGTGGTGGGAGTGACGAAGAGATGGAGGGGGAGACTGGCCATGATTGGTATGTGGAGAGGATGCACAGCCTGATGTTGTGCATATAAGGGATCCGCTGCGGCGCGTAGAGCAAAGGGAGGCCATGGTTTAACGTGGGAGTTAATGTATCCATTCTGCCTTTTTTCCACCACCAACACCCACCCTCATACTCTCGGACTGCTTGGTGGCCAGGGAGCCATGAGCCAAGCAGAGAAAATGTACAAGCATCTGCATGGAGAAATGTCTCACTTTACCAGATCAGATGACCTGCAGTCTGCCCGTGCGGCTCCAATTCGTGCAGACTCGCATCGTTAGTTGAGGGAATTGATATCATCGAAAGTCTCTTGATATGAGATAGATTTTTAAGAAGTACCTAAGTGTTCTTCGCAGTATGTTTCCTGGGTTCTTTGTACCTAGTGTGTACACGAGGTCGTGCCATGGCGGAGATATCATGTTCACCGCTGTTCGTTCGAGTCATCGGTTCCGCCTAGACACTACGCAGACCCAACCAGTCTGCTCAAAGCTCCAGAATTTTTGCGGGTTACAGGAAAATGCTTACGTAGGTAGTAAGGACGATAAAATGTTTATCAAAACCGATCTGGCCAATAGTGCCTAAAATGATCCTCCATCGACAATGCACCATGTCAAAAACTGCTGGGTATTTGCGTGTATTAGGGTGGAATGGGAAGTGTAGAGCTGGCGTAGGTAACCGAAAGAGAAAACCATCGAGATAATACTTATTAGTACAGTACAGTAACGAGGCAGGGAATGTGTGGCGTTTACTTCGTACCATGTCTCCAAAAATGGTTTAAACAAATGAGAGGATCGATGGAAGTCGTGGTGTTTGATGATCATCCATTGCAGATGTCCATGGAACCCTTCTAAACCAATCACACGACAGATGGTATGTTAGGATCAGGGAAAGGTAATCATGCCTCCATTTTCAGAGCAGAGAATTGACGCAATCAACTGGTCTTGAATCTTGACCAATAACACCTGCATCCTGCCCAATACCACTTCGGCACGGCTGCCTGTCAACACCCCCGGCCCGTGATATCCAGAGAGTAAAGATCTTTAAATCGCGACGAGGGAAGAGAGCTGATAAGAACAACAATAGTCGCTATTCTGTCATTGACTTTGATGCAGTCAGGGCGCAAGCATATCATGCTGTTTGACGCAATTTGAAGATAATCCTATCATGTAGAGTTGAAAAGTTGGCTCCAGTGACTTCACTGATACCAGTGCTCATGATTTTGTTCTGATTGTACTGTGTACAGTTTTAAATCCGATAGAAGCAACGGGTCTTAAGTAGAGAAATGAAGACCGGAAGTCTTTGGTGTCAAGTAGTCTCAACACGGCAGTGATTTTCTTTCAAACCCGGCCAGACCAGAACGGAGCTCGATATATGGCTGATACACGCTTGATGCTCTGTTTTGTAGAGCAGGAGTAACCTCGACTTTAGTCCAAATCAAGTATATTTATGTCGAACGAGGCTCGTGAAGCTGAGTGGCCAGAAAGTGTACTTGTTACCCCATTCGGCATCCACGAGCTCTCAAGCTTCTTCCTCTTCCCGCTAGAGCTGTATGGACGGGCATATTTCGATGCATGTTTTCCAGGCTGATCTCATCCTTTCATAATAATAAGGTAACAATAATCACTCCTCCCATATACAGCTAGCCTTCTTCCCTTCTCGTCCTCTAAGAACGCCTCTTCATCATCCAAATATCGTTATTGCCGGTTGAGTAAGTCTCACCATCAAGCCTCGTCGCCGACACTTCCGCTACTAGGTATACGTACCTGAGATAGAATGCGAGTGGGAACACAACTCCGACAGCTCTTTTCCTCTGTATCATCCTTTGGGCTTTCCTCATATCTTCCTTAATCCAGGAATCATCAGCCACGCGCCTTTGCTGCACGGTGTCTTCCTCTGCTTCTCCGTCTCCGAGCTTTATGCACGACTTGTCCTTTCGTCCAATATCATCGATCCGCGCTCGTGATTAATATCAAGTCCACTGCCTCACTGGTACTCTATGCCTTCCTCGCGTATGTAAGCACCTTTCGTGAGCAATTTAATCAATCAACACGACCTGTGAGCGTTGCGGCGTCAAGTCACAGTTACTCCATGAGTCCACGAGTCCACGAGTCACAGAAAATATACTCTTTCAGCAGGTCCTCCTCCCCAGCAACGTAGATCATCCCCAGGAGCTGGAGGAGCTGGAGGAGCTGGAGGAGCAGGATTTCAACCACTGATGTCGTTTCGGATATCGAGCCTATCCCAGACCTCGTCTCCCTCTTTATCAACACTCCCACCTGCCTAACATTTGATTTACCACCGCTGGCCCTCTGTGGATTCGGCGGCACTTTGTACTGTACCGTACGTTACGCTGGCCTGCCTGAGTGAGACAGCTGCACGTCTTTTCCACAGTTTCTCCATACCTACCGTATACCCGCCTTGGGGTCACCAATCGTCCAGTTGTTCGTGAAGACAGCGGGCGGGACTGGAGCTGCAGCAGTCGTCCAGGGCCTCATTCTGGCTGGCTGGCGCAAGAGCTGGCACTTCTTCGCTTGACATCCCCGGAATCGTCAATCGGTGGCTCTGGGTCTCTGGGAGCTATTTTCTCCATTATAGCCAGGGGCCAGCTCATTAACGGGTTGTCGGTGGCCTGTGGTGAGCCTGTAAGGTTAGGGCACAACACGCATCCATCGCGGGAACAATCGCGGGAAGGTCGCATAGTCATTCATCCTCGCATATCTTTGAGCTTGAGCCTCCCTTTTTCAACACAACCACCAAACCAAACCACACCAAGCCAATCCAATCCAATCCGATCCGATCTAGTTCACAGTGCGCGCCAATCCCGAACCCGCAATATATCTCCTATGAAAGACGAGAGGAATCAGGGATAGTGGGGAAAGAAAGCGCATCCTTTCTGCTCCGGCTTGTCCTGTCCTGTCGCGTCCTGTCCCTGTCCAGTCCAGTCCAGTCGAGTCCTGTATGTACTGTACCGGACGGCATCGCAAATCGCAATATTGTTATTATTACTGGACTTACAGTAATAGACCACGGACCCCGGACGACGAACGAACCAACGACCCTCCTCCTCCTCCTCCCACCAGCCGTCGCAGAACTGAAGTGAACCGAACTGCAGTTGTCGCCAATTGTAGCGATCATCCTGACTAACACAAGTAGCAGTACAGTACAGTACAGTACCAGTATTATTATTGGCATCGTAAGAAAGAAAAAACTGTTCGCAGCGCCGCGCAACGCAACGCAACGCAAAGCAACGTATCGCATCGCATCGCATACATCACCTACATTCCTGTACGTATTGTACGGCCTTATCCGCCCGATTACATACACCATATGCAAGCACGAGTAGTGGTATGCAGCCCTGGACCTCCTCATAGTGCACCGACCCGTCCTGTACCCCAACCAAACCAAAAAAACACACTTTCCTTTTGCGCAAACGAACGCGCTCCGCCCGGGAGGTTCGAATCGCACGAAAGCTGCGATCAAGATATTTTAGTCTTGTATCGTCGATAGCTCTTTCGTTGCTTCGTTCGTCGCGATGTATTCCGTCCAGGCGCGGAATGGCCTAGGACCAGACGGCTCTGGCACCGTCAACCCAGCAGCCCTCAATTCGCAGCAAGGTAAGATAACAAACCCGCATGACATAACCTCACATACTTTCCAGCACCACCGTCGATTGTCCTTTCGCGCGAATCGCACTGGCGGCTGCTGGATATTATGCGATCTGCGAACTGATGCAATCTTCAACCTTTCCTATGGTGGCGATGGTGATGACGGCGTCGAATCAAAACGTCCATACTGATATTGACCTCAACGTAGGAGCTTTGGCCAACCCCGCAACTCCAGACACCAGTCCCAGAGGCATCAAAAGAAGCCACTCTGGCGATACGTACGGCGACTTACAGGACGGTGATAATCTAGGAGATGATGGTACGTGTTTTGTTGACCCAATCGAAGTGCTAGCGACCTGCTTCCGGTGACTATTGTGGCTCAAAGATTTTAGCCCATGTGTTACTTGTGCGCGTTTCCGTCTTGATGGCCTCTTCTAATCAATTCTAGGTGACTCAAAGCCACGAAAACGAGGAAGACCGACGAAACCTATGAGAGGGCCTGGCGTACCAGAAAGCCCTACACAGCCAGCAATGCCGTTATCATCGCAGACCCAGAGCAATGCTCCTCCCCCTCAAACCCCTCAAGCGCAAACGACACAATTGCCTGCGCAGATAAACACGACCACACCAAACCAAGCATCACCACCAAAGACCACGCCAAAGTCCGTGATCAAGGCCCTCCCTACCGTCCGAGACCATACCACCGACCAGCTCGGCCCAGAAGGAGATGAATATATACCGCGGGAATATGATGAGCACGGGGAAAAGAAGGTCACGGCAACGGGACACCTAGTAGAAGGTCGCGAATATCGATGTCGCACATTTTTCGTACCGAACAGAGGGGATAAGCTATTCATGTTGGCCACCGAATGCGCGAGGGTACTTGGCTATCGCGATTCCTATCTGCTATTTAACAAGAACAGATCATTGTACAAAATCATCGCCACGCAAGCCGAGAAAGAGGATTTGATCCATCAGGAGATTTTACCCTTTTCCTATAGGTCACGGCAGATTGCTATCGTCACGGCCAAATCTATGTTCCGACAGTTTGGTAGTCGGGTCATTGTCAATGGTCGACGCGTCAGGGATGATTATTGGGAGGGAAAGGCACGAAAACAAGGATTCACCGAGGAAGACCTGGCGGGCGAGAAGAGGCCAGGTGCTGCTAAAGCACGAGATGCAGCCGCGGCAGAAGCCAGCGCGACCGCAAACTTGACCTTGGGCCATCACGGCGACATTGTTTACGCCAGCAGTCCAGCGCAGTTTGGGGTCCACACACAACCGCAAACTGTCCAACCTGGTATGATCGGTGCATCCGGGAATGGGCAAATGCTTCCAATGATTACCTTAGCACCCGAACAACCTGATCTCCGTTTGAGGGACTACAGTAACATACAGAGACCACGCCAAGAAATTACTGGACCGGCCTACCAAGATCGCACACAGGCAAGCCCACCCACAGAGCTGTTAACGCAGTCGCACAATGCAGCGGACTACAACAAGACAATCAACAGTCGTAGGGACCACAATAACGAGTATCTGCGAAGTCATTGGAGACAACCTCATGAAGCTCCTCCACCTATCGCTCAGCAGCCAATAGGAACCACTGATGGCATGCCATCTACACAAGCATTGCAATCTCCTCGTACTTCGCAGAGTGGCATGCAACAGTCTACCATGTCTCAGCAGAATCCTCAGCATATGATGAGCTCCCAATCTTACTCGCAACCCCCTCGTCAACAGAACCCTATTGCACAATCTCCTATGAGGGGTCCTCAAGCAGCTATGGGTGCACCAAGTATGTCTTACGGAAGTGGCCAACTAGGCCAAGGGGGAAACACGTATGGGTTCACACAGCAGCAAAGCCCGATGTATCCTCCTTCCCAACCACAGCAGTCACCGCAGCATCAATATCCTACCTATACCGGGCATTCCCAACAATCCCCACATATTCCACAGTCACCTCACAATCCACCTCCACAACTCCGTCATTCAGGCAGTAACCCTCAGATGCAACCGTCTATGCAATATCCAGGAATGCAAGGTATGGGACAGAATTATCCAGCACCACCGAGCAGAAATCTGTATCCCGAACAAAACTCTCAACAATTTATGCAGCAAGGGACGTCAGCCAGTCCCCAGGCAGGTGTTCAGGGCTGGGCACCACAGCCTCCTCAAGCTGGAAGTAATTGGGGTACATGGTCAGGACAACAACAATAAGCAGGCTTAGGAGGCTCAGGAGTTTCCCATGCACTTGTCCTATATACATGAGCATACGAAACACATTTCAAACGATCCTACGGCTTACGAATGGGTTGCAAACGAGACCAGTGCATAGCAACGATTATGACTATGCTATCTACATACCTTCTATGGCGGCTTACGGCGTAGTGGTATCTACATGATCAATTGGATCTGAAGACTGGAAACCATTAGGGAAAGATCTAGTTGCAGAGCCAGGTAAATGAGTTGGCTTCTAGTGTCCATATCCCAGGATCACAGAAAAATGGTTTCCTTAGGTGGTCACTACTACAAGTTCGTTGATATTGTTGTGCATCTGTATAATATGCACGGCATTTTCCCACGTCAGGATTCACACAGTCGTCTATTTAATTATCAACTTCAATTGGCCAATCCAACAGCCATGTTCCATTAGTCACCGCTCACCTTTTCATAGGGAGAACAAACTCGAAGGATTCTTCAACATATTGTTGATCTCATTTTGTCATACTCTAGCTAGTTTCAAGGCAGTATCACGCTGGCCTCTTCATGCATCGCTTGGATTTTCCTTGAACAAATGGGATACACGTGTCTGGTTTCCGCATCTGCATTTTGCCTGGAGGTTTTCTTAATTTTTCCCTGCGAGCATCGCAATATCTTTTATCATCATCATTCTTGTTCTATGGATAGTTCGCAATCATGTTCATGTTCATACTTTTGTTCTTTTCTTCTGGAAGGAAGGGAGTTTTGTTTAGCTTAAGGACTCATTGATTTCGGGACACTCATAGGCATGGATAGGGTTTTTGATTTGGGGTATGATATCCCCTTTTGCGCTATTTTGCTTTGTGCGTGCTTTTAGTATGAGAGGGAGGGCAAGCAAGGACGTGGGAGGAGAAAGGAGAAGGGATTGGAGGGATAATAATATAAATTTCTGTGTTAACTGATCTTGTGTTACTGTGACCCGCAATCGTCATTTTCTCTTATCTGATTTCCCTACTATCCTCGAGTCCAGAGGTTATTTCTTCCGCACCATCGCCAGTGCTTGGCATCATGTGACTTTTTGATATTCCCTTTCTCCTCGCTCCATGGTTTAAGAAAAAGAAAGGCTTCATGATAATAAATCATCTACCCTGTATGACATTTCCTCATTTTCATATTCATCTTTGTCGATTCTTTATTTCGGACATCAGGTACTGTGCTTCCCACATGGGAGGTGATTTGGGGGGGAAGACAGTTATACCGCGACGTGATTCGGAGATAATTCCGAAGGCGATATTGTTCAACCCCTACTTCACCCAATAAAACTTGCGGTAATATCCGGCTCACTCCCTGTCCTTTCTACCCTCCTCCGCCAAATCTTCGTTCCCTATTTCTAATCATTATCACTCTGAGATATCCCTGCCTTTGATACTGCATGTCAAGTATATACATACTCATTTGGCAGTTAATTCCCAAGATGGTGAAGTTTTTGCTCTTTAGGTGGCTATATATATAATATAATAATTTTAGACTGATCTTTTTGATAGTGTGCTTTTGTTGATTTTTATCTCAAGTTCTTGGTTCTCGTCCGTTTTGTCTGGAGTTATATGGGAGAACTATGATTCGAGTATCTATCTGAACCAAAAGCCAAGAGGTGAGAATGATGTATGCTTACTGTATGATCACTAAGATGTTATACGGGCATGGGACCTATGATTCCGAAACTTAGCTATGTTAAGTACAAACTAGTGAAGTGAAAGTGTATGGATAGGTATAGTAAAATAACAGTCTAGCTTTTAGAAATAACTTCTTGGCGTTGGATTAAGCAACGTATGTCTGGAGTTTACTGGAAAAGAGAGAGAGAGAAGAGAGTAGGTACTTATACCCCCTAGTGTCGTTGCGTGCATATATATCATTCTCATATAGACAAATTGCCTGTGGGTGGATTGAAATATAAGAAATAGCTACATGTAAACTTTTTTTTTTTTGAATTGAGCAAGGGATATGAATGAACGTATATTTCATGTTCGCCAATACAGGTGGAAAAGATGATTAAGGGGGTCTTGTGTCTATAAATGCTGAATAACTGCCAATTAACAAAATCTATCACAGACATACCGAATCCGTAGATATACATATATCTTTATGTTATTGGGAATCATTTCTCGACCTTTCTTTTTGTGTGTGTTGGGGGGGGGGGGGGGTT
>Ga0247734_1002289_pt1 | contig 12780 bp, 11 predicted proteins | sample UWRJL103311B2_FD_180933 | JGI IMG/M metagenome (GOLD analysis project Ga0247734, IMG submission 180933) | Plant litter microbial communities from Arlington Agricultural Research Station in Wisconsin, United States - UWRJ-L103-311B-2 | ecosystem: Environmental > Terrestrial > Plant litter >... | reverse complement strand
AAACACCTATTGGCCGGAGCTGTGTCTCGTCCAGATCGCCGACGTGAACGAAGCCGCCGCCATCGATCCGATGGCGCCCGGCATCGACCTTAAGCCGCTGCTCGACCTGCTGGTGGACAATGAAGACGTCCTGAAGGTCGTCCATGCCGGCGGGCAGGATATCGAGATCATCCACAATCTCACCGGCAAATGCCCGCACCCGTTGTTCGATACCCAGATCGCGGCGATGGCGATGGGGATGGGCGAGCAGGTCGGCTATTCCAACCTCGTCGAGAGCATGACCGGCGTGAAGCTCGACAAGGGCGCCCGCTTTACGGACTGGAGCCGCCGCCCGCTCGACAAGCGGCAGATCGATTATGCGATCGGCGACGTCACGTATCTTTCGGATATCTTCCCGCGCATGCTGGACAAGCTGCGGACGACCGGGCGCGGCGCGTGGCTGGATCAGGAGATGGAGCGCATCGCCGATCCCGCCAATTATGTGAACGATCCCGATCTCGCGTGGCAGCGCATCAAGGTGCCCAGCCGCAAGCCGGAGGTGCTCGGGCGCCTCAAGGCCATCGCCGCCTTCCGCGAGCGGGAAGCGCGCAAGAAGAATCTGCCCCGCGGCCGGCTGATCAAGGACGAGACGATCGCCGATCTTGCCGCCCATCCGCCGCGTAGCCAAGCCGATCTCGCCAAGGTGCGTGGGCTTGCGGCAAGCTGGGCCGGCAACGATATCGGCGCGCGGCTGCTCGGCGCGATCGAGGCTGCCACGGTTATGAGCGACAGCGAAATGCCCCCGCGCGAAGATCGCCGTCCCGGTCTCGGCAAGGACGGCGCACTCGTGGCCGATCTGCTGAAGCTGCTGCTAAAAGTTCGTGCGAAGGACGCCGATGTCGCTCCGCGTCTGATCGCCCGCACTGATGAGATCGATGCGTTGGCGGCTGGCCAGCGCACGGGCCTCGCGATTCTGGAAGGCTGGCGGAACGATGTGTTCGGCAAGGATGCACTGGCGCTGGTGGAAGGACGGCTAGGCTTCAGCGTCAAGGCCGGCAAGATGGTAATGAGCGAAGTTATCGTCTGATCGGCCGGCGCGGCGCTTACGCCGCGCCCGTCGTCAGTTGGCGATCAGCACCGGCTTCTTGCCAAGCGCTTCCGCCAGCAGCCGGTGGCGCCGTTCGACGGCTTCGCCGTAGAGCGCGACGTCGCTGCCCGCCAAACCCAGCCGCAGCGCGCCACCATCGATGACGAGGCGGCTCGTCTCCAGCGGTCCGGCGACGCCGCCCGACAGCCGCTGGCCTAGCCGCATCGCCAAGCCCCAGCGCCGTGCCACCTCTATCGTACCTGGATCGATCAGCCCGCCGATCATCTCGGGCTCGCCATCGCCGCCGAAGTGGGTGAACAGCGCTTGACCCAGCATCGCCCGTCCGGCGGCATCGATCGCCACCCACTGGCCATGCAGCGCTGTTTCCAAGCCACGCTCGGCGCGAAATTCGGGGTGCGCCCGCCAGCCCACATCCGCGAGAAGGCAAGCCGCATGGCGCAGGCGCGCAAGGCCGGCATTTTCGTTTTGGAATAGAGGGGCGATCCACCGATCCAGCAGGTCGCCATGTTCGGGAAACCGGCCCTGCCGCGTTCCTTCCTCACGCGCGGCGCAGATCAACGGATCCTGTGCACGCACATCCGCAGACAGGCTCCTGTGCAGCAGCCCCTCACGCAAGCCATAAGCCGACACGATCAGCCGGGAGGGCTTCAACAGCCGCACCAGCACTGCCAGCAATTGCGCGGCATGTGGCAGCGCGGGAACACGGGAGGAGGCTATGCCGCCCACGCCCTTGACGCGCTTGGGATCGAGCTGGCCCAATGCGCGAACGAGACGCACCGCCTCCGCAGGCTCCATCCCATATTGATGGATGATCGGCAGCGAGAAGCCTGAGAGCGACATGTGCAGTCGGGCAAGTGCCCGCCACGATCCACCCACCATGTAAAACGGCTTGCCTGCGGTCGCGCCGCGCCACCCGGCCTTCTTCAGCGCCCCAGTAACGGCACGTTCCAGATCCCGCGCAGTGCGCGCCTTCATCGCGGCGATACGGAGCACGCCGAATGGAATGGAGACGCCGCTGCCCACATCGCCACCCGCGACGGGCACCAGTTCAAGACTGCCGCCACCCAGATCGCCGACGATGCCGTCCGCATCTGGGATCGCGGCCAGCACGCCGTGCCCCGCCAGCGCCGCCTCTTCATGCCCCGGCAGCAGTTCCACCGGCAGGCCGATCTTGGCGAGGCGGTCCATGAAGTCCTGGCCGTTGCTCGCATCGCGGACGGCCGCCGTCGCCACGGTCCGCAACGAGGCGGTTCCCATGTCCTCCGCCAGCCGCTTGAAGCGGGCGAGCGCCACCAGCGCGCGTTCCACCGCTTGAGGATCCAGCGCACCCGATTTGCCGAGCCCCTTGCCGAGCCCGGCCATGATCTTCTCGTTGAAGAGGATCGAGGGGATCCGGTTCGCGCCCTCATAGATGACCAGACGAACCGAGTTCGAACCGATATCGATGATGCCGACCGGGCCTTTGGCGCGTGAGGCCGAAGTGCGGAAGAAAGGTATCGATGTCATAGGCGGTGGAAACTAGCGGCTATCATCGGCCCGGCAAGCAGCGATGTCACGGGCGACGAAGCGTCAGCTTGGGAACCTTGCCGCCCGACCGCTTCAATGCAGCGCCCCGGCCCGATAGCGACGGGTTGGTCATGAAATAGCGATGCAGGTTGAACGGCCGCTCGCCGGGTTGCACGCGTTCGTAGCGACCATCGGCCAGCAACAGCCAGCTCTGCTCATCATCGATGAAATTCGCGACCATCACCTGATCCAGTATCTGGGCGTGGACCGTCTCATTCTCGATCGGCAGCAGGAATTCCACCCGCCGATCAAAGTTGCGCGGCATCCAGTCGGCGGACGAAATGAATACCTTCGCGTCCGGATTGGGCAGGCCGGCGCCGTTGCCGAACACCATGATACGGCTATGCTCCAGAAAGCGGCCGACGACGGATTTCACCCTGATATTGTCCGAAAGACCCGGTACGCCCGGCCGCAGGCAGCATATGCCGCGCACCACCAGATCCACCTGCACGCCGGCCGCGCTGGCGCGATACAGTTTCTCGATGATCGTAGGATCGACGAGGCTGTTGAGCTTCGCCCAGACCGCCCCGTCCCGTCCCTCCCGGGCGTGATCGATCTCGTCATCGATCAGGTCGGAGAGCTTGTCCCGCAGGCCGTGGGGCGAGAGGGTGAGCATCTTCAGTTCGGCCGGCTCGACATAGCCGGTCACGTAATTGAACAGTTGCGCCGCATCCTTCCCGGCGCGCGGATCGGCGGTGAAGAAGCTGAGGTCCGTATAGATGCGGGCCGTGATCGGATGATAATTGCCGGTCCCGAAATGGCAGTAGGTGCGGAACACCTCACCCTCGCGCCGCACGATCATCGATACCTTGGCGTGCGTCTTCCAATCGATGAAGCCGTAGACAACCTGCACGCCGGCGCGTTCCAGCTGGTCCGCCCAGGCAAGGTTCTGCTCCTCGTCAAACCGCGCTTTCAGCTCCACGACCGCTGTCACCGATTTGCCGGCCTCGGCCGCATCGATCAGCGCGCGGATCACTGCGGATTGCTTGCCCGCGCGATACAGCGTCTGCTTGATCGCGACGACGTCCGGATCGGCCGCTGCCTGCTTCAGGAAAGCGAGCACCACGTCGAACGTCTCGTACGGGTGATGGACGAGCAGATCCTTGGATCGGATCGCCGCGAAGCAATCCCCGCCATGTTCGCGCACGCGTTCCGGGAAGCGCGGCGTGAACGGCGGCCACTTCAGGTCCGGTCGATCTTCCTCCACCAGCTCGGCCAGATCAGCGATGCCCAGAAATTCCTGCGTATCGACGATCACCTGATCGATTTCGCCAAATTCTTCCCGCACTAGATTTTGCAGCGCCGCCGGCATATCGGGGTTCGGCTCCAGCCGGATGACGCGCCCGCGCCGCCGCCGCTTGATCGCGGTCTTGAAGAACAGCACGAGATCCTCAGCCTCTTCCTCCACTTCGATATCGCTGTCGCGAATCACGCGGAAGCTGGTTTCGCCCAGCATTTCGAAGCCGGGGAAGATCACATTTGTGAAGCGGCTGATCAGCGTTTCGATGGCGACGTATCGGGCCGCGTCGCCCGGCAACCGGAAGAAGCGTTTGGCGGTGGACGGCAGCATGATCAGTTCGCGTGTCGGCTCGCCGTCGGAAAGCCGTTTCAGATCATACAATAGGACGAAGCCCTTGTTGGGCACGAACGGGAAAGGATGCGATGGGTCCAGCGCCTGCGGCGTCAGGATCGGGAAGATCTGTTCGCGAAAGTGGGACTCACAGGCGTCCGCAATGTCACCCACGATCTCGTCCGCGTTCAGGACGTGGATGCCCGTTTCGTTCAATGCCTTGCGCAGCGCTAACCACACGGTCTGCTGCACGTCCGTCAACTGATCGGCGGCATGAGCGATGGCAGCAAGCTGCTGGCCCGGCGTCAGGCCATCGGGCGAGCGATCCTCGATCGCCTCCAGTTGCTGACCCTTCAATCCCGCGACCCGCACCATGAAGAATTCGTCGAGATTGTTGCCGGATATGGAGAGGAAGCGCAGCCGCTCCAGCAAGGGATGCGCGGTGTTGCACGCCTCCTCCAGCACGCGTTCGTTGAACGCGATCCACGAAAGCTCGCGATTGAAATAGCGGTCCTTCAGGCCGATCGGCGCGTGCGGCATTTCGGCGCTGTCGTCGCTGGCACTGGTACTGATGATGCTTCCGGGCTGATCCATAGCCGTCCTCTAGGCGCCGACTCGCGACTCGTCGATGACGCCGAGCGCGATCAGGGCCAGTCGCGCCAGCGGCACGGTGAGGGCCTGCCGCCGCTGCAACGCCAGCTCGTCCAGCGCGTCCACGGCGCGATGAATGCCGAGAAAGCTCCGCTCGATACGCGGCACGAGATAGCGGATCAGCTCGGGCGAGGCAGCGAGGCCGCGCAGATGGCAGAGCTTTTCGATGATCATGGCCGCCAGTTCGGCATCCGGTTCCGGCATGGTCACGACCGGCGTCGCCATCATCCGCGACCGAAGATCGGGAAGGGCGATGTGCCAGGTCGGCGGCGGCGCATCCACGACAATGATCAGCGGCCGCCTCGTGCCCTGCGCTCGGTTCCACGCGTGGAAGATTTCCTCTTCGTCCGTGTCTTCGCCGGGATCGATCAGTTCGCCGCCGGTTCGCGCCGCCACGATCCGGCCGAGCAGGGACCGACCGGATTTACGCGGCCCCGTTAGCATCGTCGCCATCACCGGCCAGAGCGCCCAATGCTGGAAATGGCGGGCGATCGCCTCATTGGCGGCGGTAACGATGAAATCGCGCTCCTCGCTGCCCTCCGGCCAGTCGAGCGGCAGCGCGATCTGGCTCACGGTGCCGTCCGTCGCAATCTCAGCCCCTCGTCCAGCGACAGGCCTCTCGGTTCGAGCGCGGCGCGCAACGCGGCCGCATCGCCTTCATAGTCGATGCGCAAAACGGAGACACCGCCAAGGGCCAGGCTGGTAAAGGAAACCGACCGCACGCCCAGCACGCCGCGCAACTGCGCCTCGATCGCCGCACGAGCCGCATCGTCGGGCGTATCCACCTGCAGCGTCAGCGTCTGAGCGGGCGCGAGCGGCGTGGCGGCGTCCGTCGCTGATGCGTCGCCATCGACGATCCCCTGATCCTCGGGCAATTCCTCGATCGCCGCAGGCTCGGCGACAAGGCTCGGATCGCTGATCAGCCCGCCCGAACGCAGAGCGCCGGACAACGCCTCGTCGATGCGGCGCACGCCCTCGTCCAGCATCACCGGCAGCCCGCGGCTGTCTGCGGCGGCAAGATCGAAGCGCGCGATCACCTCTCCGTCGGGGCCATGCACCGCCTTGAAATGGGCGAGCACGGGCCCGCCCGGCCAGCGGCGGACGATCTGTACGGTCGGCACCACCACGTCGGCAGCGCCATATTGTTCGAGCAGCGAGCGCCATTGCCCGCGCCCCGGCCGCCCCGCCTGTGCGATATTCAACACGAGCGGATCGACCCCGGAGCCCACCGGCCGCACATAATCGATCGGACTCCCACCCGAACGGAAGCGCGCCCACGCCTTCTGCCATTCGGTGCGCTTCTCGAAGCTCTGCGCCACGCCACCGGACCACATCACCGGAATTACCAGCATCGGCACGGAGCGTGGTCCGCCGCCGCGCGTGCCCAGCAGATCGCCCGCGCGACCGCGATCGAACAGGACGCCGAGGCGCGCGATATAGCGGTGCGCCCCGATCTGCTCGTCTTCCACCGATATGCCGGCGGTGATCGCGTCGAGCGTACCATCCGGAAGGCCGGGAGCGCTTTCGGCGGGTTGGCCATTGGCGCGTGCCCACAGCATCTTCCACGCCTTGCGCTGCGCCAGCCGCCAGCCGAAGCTGCGTGCCTGATCGGCCGTCTTGGCGGTGACGTCCACCTGCACGCCGCCGACTTCGTAATTGGCGGAGCTGTCGATCGGCGGAACGCCGCGATCGCTGCCTTCGATTTGCGCGCGCAGCAGGGTCGCCATGCCGATGGCCAAGACGATCATCACCGCGACCAAACCGGCGAGCACAGGATTTCGGCGGACGATCGTCACGGTTCGCCTTCTGGCGAGTTGCCGCCGCGCTGCCAAGAGGCGATGGCATTAATGCGCCTCGCCCGCTACGGGCGATCCCACTTTACCCGTTGATCGCGCACGGAGACCGAATGGCCGACGACAGCTACACTTACGCCAAGGCCGGCGTTTCGATTGCCGGCGGCAATGCGCTGATCAAGGCCATCGCCCCGCTTGCCCGCGCCACTCGACGTCCCGGGGCCGATGCGGAACTCGGCGGTTTCGGCGGCTTCTTCGATCTGAAGGCCGCAGGCTATGACGATCCCCTGCTCGTCGCCGCCAACGATGGCGTCGGCACGAAGCTGAAGCTCGCCATCGATAGCGGCCGTCACGATACGGTTGGCATCGATCTCGTCGCGATGTGCGTGAACGATCTGATCGTGCAGGGTGCCGAGCCCCTATTCTTCCTGGATTATTTCGCCACCGGAAAGCTCGATAACGGCATCGCCGAGCAGGTTATCGCCGGCATTGCCGAGGGCTGCCGCATTGCGGGCTGCGCGCTCATCGGCGGCGAGACAGCCGAAATGCCCGGCATGTATCAGGATGGCGATTACGATCTTGCCGGCTTCTCGGTCGGTGCGGTCGAGCGGGCCAACGTCCTTCTCGGCGATCGTGTGGCGGCAGGAGATATCCTGATCGGCCTTGCCTCCTCCGGCATTCACTCGAACGGCTATTCACTCGTTCGCCGCCTGGCGACGGACAAGGGCTGGAAGCTCGACCGCCCCGCCTTGTTCGATCAGGATCGTCTGCTCATCGATTGGCTGATGGAGCCGACGCGCATCTACGTAAAGAGCGTCCTGCCAATGGTCCGCGCCCGCCAGATTGGCGCGCTTGCCCATATCACGGGCGGCGGGCTGCTTGAGAATGTGCCCCGTGTCCTTCCGGACGGCCTGCATGCCGAGATCGATGCCGATAGCTGGCCGCAGCCGCGCCTCATGGCCTTCCTCCAGGCACAGGGCGCGATCGAGCCCGGTGAGATGGCGCGCACCTTCAATTGTGGCATCGGCCTCATCGCCGCAGTACGCCCGGATGTCGTCGCGGATGTGATCCACAATCTGGAATCGGCCGGGGAGACGGTTTTCACCGTCGGACGCATCGTTGAAGGCGTCCGGGGCTGCACCGTAGCGGGCTCGGTCGAAACGTGGAGCGCGCGCGCGGCATGGAAGGCCACGCATGAGGCCTGATCGCCGGGCGGATCGGCGGATATGAAGGCGCGCGTCGGCATCCTCATTTCCGGGCGAGGCTCGAACATGGCTTCGCTCGTCGAGGCTGCACGCAACCCGGATTGTCCTTACGAAGTGGTGCTGGTCGTCTCGAACGTCCCCGATGCCCCGGGGCTCGCGCTGGCGGCCTCGAACGGCATCCCCACCTTCGCGGCCAGCCATAAGGGCATGAAGCGCGCCGAGTTCGATCGTCTGGTGGATGGCGCCTTGCGCGATGCCGGCGTCGAATATGTCGCGCTGGCCGGTTACATGCGCCTGCTCTCGCCGGAGTTTGTTGCGGGCTGGTCCGGCCGCATGATCAACATCCACCCGTCCCTGCTGCCGGCCTATAAGGGGCTGGATACGCATGAGCGGGCGCTTGCGGCAGGCGATACGCGCCACGGCTGCACGGTCCACATTGTGACCGAGGCATTGGACGACGGCCCGATCCTTGCGCAGGCCGAGATACCGATTTTGGATGGAGACGATGCCGACGCGCTCGCCACGCGCGTTCTGATCGAGGAGCATAAACTCTATCCTGCGGCGCTCGCGGACTTCGTCAGGCGTTAAAGCCACCTCGATCTTCGCTCGTGGAGCGCCTACATCATCCGTTCAGGCTGGATAACGACAAGAGCGGATTGGCTGCGAAGTAGGTGTGGCACATCGTCGATTGCACGATGGTGGTTTGGCGCCCGGTCACATAGTGCGGCTGGCGGAGATGGTATGAGCGAAGCACCCGAAGACAAGAAGGAAGCAGCGCGGGTTCGCCGCCGGTGGCTGAACCTTGGCGAATTGCTCGCGATCGTGGGTGTCGCCATTTCGGGCGCGGCCTTGTGGAACAGCTATCGCGAGCGGACCAATGCAGAGGCCGAACAGGCCTCGGCCGAAGCGCGGACGGCGAAGAAGGCGCAGTTGCTGGTTCTGAAAGCGACCGTCGCGAAGGAGGGCAGCGTGCTGACGCTGGTGCCGCGCGACGACACGCAGACGATCCAAGCGCAGACGATCCGTTTCCCCGCCGCGCTTGCTCTTTCCCCGGTCGAGACGACCGGAGACGCACGTCTGGAACGAAGCTGGTTCGAACGTGAGCTGACGACCGCGCTGGAGAAGGCCAAAGCGGCCAAGCGCGCGCCGGGCGATGCGCGGCTGCCGGTGCACATCGTCACGCGCTTCCTGGTCGATGGCGTGGAATATGAAGACAGCGCGATCTATTCGATCGGCTACACGATCGGCCACGGCTTCCTGTCGGGCACGACCATCAAGCTGCGCGGTTTGTCCCGCAATTCCGCAGCCCCCGCCGGAGCCGCGGGCGACAAGATGCTGGAAGCGGCAGCTAAAAAAGCGCTCGGCTGAAGAGGTGGGAGGCTGCCGGTCCACGAGACAGCCGTCTGTCGGGTGAGGTCGTGCGCGCAGAAATAGCATAATGCGCGCCACGCACGGCCCCGTCCTGCGTAGGTAGCAGAGGCACCATGGGGCGACGTCAGGAGGAGGCGGGGGAGCTTATGCCCCGCCCGCCACCGGATCAGCCGACGATTTCTTCCGGCTTGAAGAAAAAGGCGATTTCGGTCGCCGCATTCTCGGCGCTGTCCGAGCCATGCACCGAATTGGCTTCGATCGATTCGGCCAGTTCCTTGCGGATCGTACCCGCATCGGCGTTGGCGGGGTTGGTCGCGCCCATCACCTTGCGGTTGGCGGCAACGGCGTCCTCACCCTCCAGCACCTGCACGACGACAGGGCCGGAGATCATGAAGCTGACGAGGTCGTTGAAGAAGGGGCGCTCCTTGTGGACGCCGTAGAAGCCCTCGGCCTGCTCTTTCGTCATGTGGATGCGCTTGGATGCGACAACGCGCAGGCCGGCTTCCTCCAGCATCTTGGTGACGGCGCCAGTCAGGTTGCGACGCGTCGCATCAGGCTTGATGATCGAAAAGGTGCGTTCGGTCGTCATGGCCGAGCGGTCTCCGTGATTGAGGGTGTTGGAAGTGGCGCGCGTCTAGCCGGAGCCTGCCTTCGTGGCAACCGACGAGCGCCGGCTTCGCGTCATCCGTCGTCCGCCCCCATAAAAAAAAGGCCGGCGAGTTGCCTCGCCGGCCAGTCGTTCGCAGGAGGAACCTGATGGGGAGAGCGGCCTTCTGCGAGCCGCCCTCCAATCTTGTCAGTAGTTGTAGGCGCGCTCGCCATGCTCGGTGATGTCGAGGCCCTCGGCCTCCACTTCTGCCGATGGGCGAAGGCCAATCGTGTACTTGAGCCCCAGGAAGAGGATCGCCGAGACGCCGCCCGAAAGGACGAGGGTCAGGAGGACCGCCTTGATCTGCGTGATCACCTGGCCGGCCATGTCGTAGGTGCCAGCCACCGCCGGGAAGACGGTGTAATCGAACCAGCCCTGGCCGCCGAGTGCCGGATCGGCGACGATGCCGGTGCCGATCGCGCCAATTATGCCGCCGATGCAGTGAACACCGAACACATCGAGGCTGTCATCATAGCCCAGCTTGTTCTTCACCGTGGTGACGAAGAAGAAACAGCCGGCCGAGGCAACGAAGCCGAGCAGGATGGACGCCATCGGTGCGGCGAAGCCGGCCGCCGGTGTGATGGCAACCAGACCCGCCACCGCGCCGGACACACCGCCCAGCAGCGAAGGCTTGCCGTGCACGATCTGCTCGATCACCGCCCAGGCGACCGCAGCGGCAGCCGTGGCGACGAAGGTGTTGATGAAGGCGACCGCAGCGACGCCCGTTGCTTCCAGGTTGGAGCCGGCGTTGAAGCCGAACCAGCCCACCCACAGCAGGGAAGCGCCGATCATCGTCATCGTCAGCGAGTGTGGCGGCATTGGCTCGGTCTTGTAGCCCTTGCGCTTGCCGATCACGAGCGCTCCGACCAGGCCGGCGATGCCCGCGTTGATGTGCACCACGGTGCCACCCGCGAAATCCAGAGCACCCCAGCTGTAGAGCAGGCCCGTGTCGGTCTTCGCGTCAGGCAGGAAGTCCGGACCTGCAAAGTACCAGACCATGTGCGCCATCGGGAAGTAGACGATCGTCAGCCACAGGACCACGAAGATGATCAGCGGCGTGAACTTCACGCGCTCCGCGAACGCCCCCACGATCAGCGCCGGCGTAATGCAGGCAAAGGTCATCTGGAAGCAGATGAACGCATATTCGGGGATGTAGACGTTGTTCGAGAAGGTCGTGGCGTAGGTGGATGCATTGACGCCCTGGAGGAACAGCTTGGAGAAGCCGCCCATGAACGGCGAGCCGCTCGTGAAGGCCATCGAGTAGCCGTAGGTGACGAAGAGCAGGCTAGCGACCGCGACGATCATCAGTACCTGCATCAGCACGGACAGCATATTCTTGGTGCGGACGAGACCGCCGTAAAATAGCGCGAGGCCCGGAACCGACATCATCAGCACGAGTGCCGCCGAGATCAGCATCCAGGTGGTGTCACCCTTGTTGACCATCGCGGCCTGCGCGGCAGCATCAGGTGCCTTGATGAGCGCCGTCTGGGCCCAAGAGGGCGCGGCGACCGCAGCGGCGATAACGCCTGCCCCGATGCCGCCAATCTTATTCGATAGCTTCATGTGTCCCCCCTATTCCGCTCAGAGAGCCGTCTCGTCGGTTTCGCCGGTGCGGATCCGCACCACCTGGCCGAGATCGAGCACGAAGATTTTGCCATCGCCAATGGCACCGGTGTTGGCCGCCTGCTGGATCGCTTCCACGACCCGGGGCGCCAGATCGGTGGCGCAGGCCACCTCCACCTTGATCTTCGGCACCATGTTGGTGCTGTACTCGGCACCACGATAGATCTCGGTCTGGCCCTTCTGACGGCCGAACCCCTTGACCTCCGTGACCGTCATGCCCTGGACGCCGAGCGCGGAGAGAGCCTCACGCACTTCGTCGAGCTTGAACGGCTTTATGATGGCAATGACGAGTTTCATTGGGCCTCCCTGCCTATTGTGAAATGCTGCAACGCAATAAGCGTGCCAATCACAGCGCAGGAGGCGAAAGGCCGAAAGCGCCTGCTTAAGATGCAGGAATCCGCGTCAACCCCGCCCGAAGCTTAGGCAGGTTTGGAGGATTGCGTAAAAAATGTGCAGGTTCGTCACACGGATGTCACGAAAGCGGAGTGCCCGAAAGCAGGTCCGCTTCTAACCCGCACTAGCTGGCAGCAGGACGTTCGGCACGAAATCGATCAGAAAATGTCCGGTGACATTGGCGGCGAGATTACGACGCCAGAAGTAGAAGCTCGTTAATCGCGCCGAGGATCAGGGCGACGAGGATCCCGGCTATACCCTGCCGATAATGGAACGAAGCGAAAGCGATCAGCGGGACCAATCCCGCAACAGCCCGGCCGCCTGTCAGCGCCTCGATCCGCTCAATCGCGTAACCGCGAAAGCAGACTTCCTCAGCTATGCCTGCACGCAGCACGACCAAAGCGGTCGCCCATAGGGGCGGAACGAAAGCGGACGAGCCGCTACCATAATGCAGTCCTAACATCTGGAGCAGGCCGAGTGCGGCAGCCGTGCCGGTCCCGAGAAGAACGAACGCCAGAAGCCCCCACGCCATTGAAGGCCCAGAGCCGCCCGCCTTCCAGCCTATCGAGGACAGAGGCAATTTCTCTCCGCGACGCGAGACGAGCAGCAAGCCGCCGACCAGCGCCAAGATAAGAAATGCGCGCGTCGCGATCTGAGAGGTGGCGGTGGTCTCCCCGACGATCAGCCCATAGCCGAGCGTGACGCCGGGTATTCCGAACAGCGAGGATGAGGCCGATCACCGTCCACTTGCCGCCGTCCGTGCGAAACTGCGCCATCCTCATTTACCCCAAAAGCGCTGGGCGTCGGACGGCCGCGGCCACGCGACATGAAGCGCAGCCTACAGTCATTTCGGAGGCGAACTAGCTGCCAAT
>Ga0247734_1002288_pt1 | contig 12783 bp, 15 predicted proteins | sample UWRJL103311B2_FD_180933 | JGI IMG/M metagenome (GOLD analysis project Ga0247734, IMG submission 180933) | Plant litter microbial communities from Arlington Agricultural Research Station in Wisconsin, United States - UWRJ-L103-311B-2 | ecosystem: Environmental > Terrestrial > Plant litter >... | reverse complement strand
TTTCAGTTTCAATACCATTTCTGATCACCCTGCTTTTTGGTTGTGTCAGTGCTTTCAGTTCTGCCAGCGCATTCTGGCTTTTATTTTCCTGAAAGATGGAAATGAAGGTAATAACCAGAATGGCACTGAGCATAAAAAAGCCTTCTGCTTGTGAACCTGTTATAAAATAAATGCTTGTAGCCAACACTAGCAACAAGAGCATGGGTTCTTTTACCAGGTTAAAAATGGAAGTTAGTAAACCGCTTTTTCTTTTGCTGTCAACCGCATTTCTTCCAAACTTTTCACGGGAATTGATAACGTCACTATCGGATAATCCTTTCTGGACTTTTTGATTCACTTCCATGGTCTTTTATGATTTTATTTAACTGAATGGACCATAGTTAGTTTTTAAATTGAAAAACACCTGAATCAGGGCATGCCGGATATTAACTGTTTTAGATGTACTGTAATCATTACGTTGTTTGGGATTGAACATTTAAATATGTAAAAGAGTAATTATTACGGTGAGAATAACAATGCTGGTATAGATTAATTTGGTATTTCGTACGAGCCAGTTTGGTAGGTAAATGTCAAAATTATCCTGGCTCGAAGAAGAATATTTTCGTGCAATCAGGGTAAGAGGGCAGTACCATTTAAAAATAATTAAGGTTACTCCTTCCAAAAACACCAATGCAAATCCAATCCAGAGCCAGATATCAAGTTTACCGGTGATTGCTGCATAAAGCATATAAAAGATGACAACATTGAAGAAGAGCCAGATCATTGTATGAATGGCTTTGATCATCTTCAAAACTGCTTCATTTTTCATTAGTGCCATTTTATTTGCATTAAGATTCCCAGTGGTTTCAAACAAAATTTATAATCCGGCTGATCATTGTAAAACTACATGATGGAAAAGATCGGGTGAATGATAACCGGTTTATATACAACTGACTTTCATCATTTCATATACATCATTTCTGGTTAAATGAGGTAGCAAAAAAATTACTTCACAGTTCAAATAAAATTATTCTCCTATGGAAAGTATCCTGAAAAATAGTAATATGGAATAATTGCAGATTCCTGACATACAGTTCATTAGAACAAAAAATATCCTGATAAAAATCATTTTTCGAAACTGATTCTAATCATTATGCAATGCTTTTATTAAATCTAATTTGGTGTAATTAAATCATGCAGTACAGCGGTACTGTTAAACCATAAAATTTTACCGATCATGAAAAAGATACTGGTGCCCTGTGATTTTTCAGATGAAGCAAGGCAGGCTTTTAAGTTTGCCAAAGATATTGCCGATGCTAATAATGGAGAAATTGTTGTTTTAAAAGTGATAGATCTTTCACTTTTTTTCGACAACGGTGTTTATGCGCAGCCTTTTTACGTTAGTCCGGCAACGACACTTGCAGAATTATCCGAAGACGCACAGAAAGATTTTGAAAAGTTAATTCATGAATTTCCGGGAAGCGTTCCTGTGAAATTTTTAATAGAACAAGGTGATTTACAACAAAATATTCTAAAAACGATTGAACAAAAAAATATTGATCTGGTGGTAATGGGTACCAAAGGAGCCACAGGCCTGAAGGAAATACTGATAGGCTCCAATACGGAAAAAATTGTCCGTACATCACCGGTCCCTGTTTTTTCTGTTCATCATGCCATGCCTCTTTCAAAAATTAAAGACATTGTGTTTCCCACCAATCTTGATTTAAAACAAACCAGGCTTATTGAGAAATTAAAAACACTGCAGGCCTTTTTCGGAGCAACTGTCCACCTGCTTTTCATTCATACTTCGGATGAAAAAATTGTGGAAAAGGAAACTTATACAAGCCTGGATAATTTGGCAAGATTTTACCAGCTTGACAATTTTACAGTTAACATTCGTGAGAATTCGCACCTGATGAATGGCATCCTGAAATTTGCTTCTGAATTTGACTATTGTACTATTGCAATGGCCACGCAGGGTCACAAGGGCCTTACACATTTGTTTATGGGCAGTACAGCGGAGGATGTTGCCAATCATGGACACGAACCGATCTGGACCTTCATGACCGGACATGATGAGCAGAATTAAATTATAGTCAAAACGAAAGTAAAAAAGTACCGGTCGTCTCAAATAGAGACGACCGGTACTTTTTTACAATGAACCCATTTTTGAATTTTACGATGAACATAGCTCAGAACATCCTGTATTTATTATATTCAATTTTCGTAATGTTTAGTATGGCATAAGGAGAATAACCTTCCCGCAGATGCCATCCGCTTTCCAACGCAGTCGGAATAAGCATTCCGCCCAGCACCTGATAATTCCCAGGTTTGAAGATCCATTTTTCCTTGTTTCCGTCAATGTTGTAACGGTCCGTTTCCATTTGAACGATTTCATTTTTGTCGTTAAAGGTAACCTTGAAGAATAATGAAATATTGTTGTACTTAAAGTTTAGCCGGGCGGATTTGTCATCAATGGGTTGCCATTGCAGGTTTTTACGGGGAAGTAAATTGGTGGGAGAACAAACACTTTCTGTCGCCCATCGCATCAATTCCGCCTCATCAGATTTTTTTCCTTCTGCTTGCTGTACTTCAAATATATGATAAACATAAACAGCTAATTTTCCGCGGTCAGCAAGGTACATATCACGTGCAGTAAACATATAAGCTTTTCCCTGCCAGACAAATCCTGGTTTATCAGCAGTCAGATATTCTTCACCATCCAGGTTGATCCAGTCCTTTTTAAGATCTGTTCTGAATTGTCCGTTCTGGAGCATTCGCATGGTTTGTACAGGAGCCTGGCCCTCTTTTAAAACATGTTTGAAATAACGCTGGACCGGGTCCGGTAATCCTGCCAGTTGCCGATGGCTGAACGGTGGCGCAGCAACTTTTACAGCATGGGAGAATAATTGACTTACCTGTCTGCTAAACCGCAATGAAAGCAGTGCATCTCCCGCTATGGGTACCATTATTGCAGCAACTATTAATATCAAAAATGCTGTTTTTAGAACAGATGGAGATTTTTGCTTTTCTACAACCGGAGTCGTTACCGGTTGTAAAAGTTGTTCGGTGGTTTTCATCATTTTACCGTTTTATTAAAATGTAACCCCTGACTGTTTGAATTTAGATTACTTTGGTTTTATGGTATTTTTTTCATTCATGAATTGCTGATATATAAGAAGTTGCAAGGCTTAGCATGTCTTCTATGTTACTGTTTGCAGACTGGATCGTGAGGTGAGGGAAATTATACTTTTCGAACTTTGCTTTCATACTTATATACAATCCATAATCGGTTTCTATATCATCTTTTCTTTCACTCAGACGTTTTTTTGCAATGTCTTCAGTCGTTTCTATCAAAATAAAATAAATAGGAACATGAAGCTCCTGCGCAAGTTCTTTGAAAAAATCCCGCAGGGAATGATGATGGAATATCGCATCAACCACAACATTTTTTCCTAACCTTATTTTTTCACGGGTCAAGTCTGCCATGGTCAGGTAAATAGCCATCTTGTCAAAATCAGAATATTTATCCAGTGCATCCTTATCCTTACTGGTCAGATCACTGCTTACATATGCGGCATCAAGCATATTAGCTAATCTGGATGCAAAAAAACTTTTACCGGAACCAGGCAGACCTGAGACAATAATTATCATATTCAAAATCCTTTAATTGGTTACAGAATTGTCGGTATAGTTGATCTGTTAATTACATGCAAGAGAAAGAAAGTTTACTGACACCGCCTTTCTCTCACAGAGTTCTGATTAATTATATGCAAATTCCTCTTCATCAATTTCCAGTTTGTTATCAACTGCATTCACTCCGGATGCTGCCCACGCGGCAGCTTCGGCATCTTCACTTTCGGCGAATGTTCTGACAGTCCCGGTAAGTTTTACTGTATTTCCTACAATTTCAATTTTGATTTTGGCTGCATCAATGGAAGCATGACGGGCAAATGCATCCGTGATTTTTTGTTTTACGTTTTCTGCAAGCGGTTTAGGCGTAACAGTGATCAGATTAAAAACCATTACTACCCCTTTCAAATGGTCAATTGCATTGGTCACAATTGTTCTTTGGTATGCCTGGTCAACTTCCCCGGTAAGGGTAACAAAACCGTCTTCTACCTTAATTTTAATCTTATCTTCATTGATGGCAGTATTCCATGTAAGGGCATTAACGACTGCTTCTGCAATCTCCGAATCGGATTTTAAATCAGTATTAGAAATCCCAACCCTAATATCTTCGGCTACTGCTTTAACGCCCCTGACTTTTTTAGCAGCTTTTTCAGCGGCCATTTTTTTATTATAAGAATCTACCTGTCCTGATAGTGTTACAATACCATTTTTTACAGAAACACCAATTTCGGCGGCATTCAGGAAAGGCTCCCATTTAAGTTGGTCCATTACATCTTTTTGAATTTGAGCGTCAGTTTTCATAATTGAAAGTATTTGATTTTTGAATAAAGAAAGATATCATTCCGCTTACCGGGAACCAGAATGGTGTCTTAAAATTATTCGGAATAGTATTGGTAAATAATGATTTGTGTCAGCCCAAAAAGTGATTATTTTGAGAATAACGACAGGTCTTTTTTAAAAGGAGATTATGAGACAGATCATATTTAAATGGGATACAGATCCTGTGCAAACCGGCTGACTGTTAATAATTTAGCTGAATGCAAAAAAGGATTGAACCTTGTAAAAAACAAAACTTATGAAAAAGATACTTGTTCCCTGCGATTTTTCAGAGGCTGCAAAGCACGCATTCAAATTCGCCGTCGAAATTGCCGCATCCAATGATGGGGAAGTAATAGTTGCCAATATGATAGAACCGCCGGTACTTTACGGTGATGGTATGCCTTGCCAGCCTCATACTTATATGGATCTGGATTTTGATGTTGCGAAATCCATTAAAGAAGCGAAAAAGGATTTTGATAATCTCAAACAAAGTATAGCTATAAATTATCCCCGTTTGACTTTTTTGGTAGAAACCGGTCCGGTAAAAGAAATGATTTTACAGATCATTGAACAGCAAAAAGTTGATCTGGTTGTTATGGGAACTTCCGGAGCAAGCGGGTTTAAAGAAATTTTTATCGGATCAAATACTGAAAAGATCGTGCGTGCTGCACCGGTTCCGGTTTTTACCGTTCATGGCGCTACCCGTATTTACATGGTCAGAAATATTATTTTCCCCACAACCATGGATTTAAATGAAAGTGATCTTACAGATAAAATTAAGTCACTTCAAAATTTCTTTCAGGCGAAACTTCATATTTTGCATATCAATTATCCGGGAACTCTAATAACTGATCAGAACTTAAAAAACAGCCTTGAAAATTATGCGCTTGTCCATGATTTTACGAATTACACGCTTCATGTCCGAACCGATATTAGTATTCAGGATGGTATTGTGAAGTTTGCTTCAAAATTTGAAAATTCAATAATTGCTATGGCAACAAATGGAAAAAAAGGCATTTTTCATTTGCTGATGGGCAGTACTGCCGAGGATGTTGTCAACCATGTTCATCAGCCAGTATGGACGTATAGAGTACACCAGCACTAAAATTATCAACTCAATACACTAACCTTCACTGCATTAACCAGGTCTGTCATATTCTCCCCGTATAATTTTATCCTGCGTAATTTTGCTCTTATAAATGATAGCTCCTTTCATATTCCAGTTTATTTATGGGCAATGAAAAGGGGTGTCTTCAATTCCTGCATGAGCACGTCAGCCATACTTTTCCTGAACAGCCGGGAAACGATACCCCTGCGATATGCACCTAACACTACGAGTTCATTCTGATGTTTGTTCTTTAAATACTCAACAATTTCAAATTCAGGATTTCCATGTAAAACCGTATATTCTGCGTCAGGAAAGTGCCTTTTAAGAAATTCTTTCATAAGTCTGTTGTCAGGAATATGCAGGTCTTTATCCGGAGATTTGATTGAAAGCACTTCAACCGGAAGCTTTTTCAGGGCTGAAAAATTATAGCAGAACATTTTTATGGCAAACACCGACGAAGGGTCGCCATCATACAGTAAGATAATCTTTTCAATTTCCTGAAATTCTTTGGGAACAACCAATACAGGACATTCTACATTGACCAGCAATTCCCTTATAAAATCGGAAGGAACATCCTGCTCAAAACGCGACAGCGATTCCGTTTTGTCAATAATCAGCAGATCGGCATAGACACTTTCATGCAGCAATTCTTTTATGGCAAAGTTCTGGTCGTGTCGAATACTGTAATTGATTTTAGCCTGCCTGCAAATTTCGGTAAAATCAATAACTGCCTGCCGACGTGCCTGCTTGTCGTTTTCTTCTGTTTTGCTGATAATATCATCCAGGGATCCTTCTTTCGGTACCAGATCATAAACAGATAAGCTGTGATAAGAAAAATCCTCTAAAAAAATTCCTACCAGATGTGCGTTAGTTTCTCTCGTTATTTGGGCCGAATATTCAGCAGTACTCCGTGAAAATTTTAATCCGTCAATGGCTGCAATGATCTTTTCCATCTTATAAAATTTTAAGAATGTGTAATAAAAAAGGGAAGACCTAAATTCTTAATTAGTGATTGAGCAGTACTTGGAAACAGGAAACTGGAAATCTTGTTGCGGCCATAAGAGCCCATAATTACAATCGTCTTCGTTTGAACAGTTATAAATTTAAAAAGCTCCTCACCAGGTTTTCCTTCCAAAACCTGAAAATCCATATTTGAATAATGCATTCTGACAAACTGCAGTAATTTTTGTTTTTGGCTTTCAACCGGCTTTTCACCGACATGAACGATAATGATTTTTTTATCTTCGAGTTCCGGGAACAGATAGGTAAACTTCTTGATCGCACTGACTGAGGATGCATTGTCGTCGTAGGTAAACAGGATCTGATCAATCTCACTGAAATTGTCAGGTGCAATGACCACCGGACATTCCGATTTCGATAGTACCTCCACTACAAAACTGGTGGGTACATTTTCAGATTTTCCGTCGAAGCTGGTATTTGCATTTACGATCATGAAATCTGCAAATCTGCTGTCATTAATTATCTCTTTGACCGCCATTGCTTTATCAACATGTATATAGCTGTCAACCTTTTTGTTCGAGCAGATATTTCTGAAAATACTGATGCTATCCTCAATTTGAATTCTTTTCTTTTCATAATCAGGAAGGTCGGTTGCTACCATTGTCTCTACATAAGGCATACCTAGCACCGTTTTTCTCGTCGGGATCTGTACCAGCGGGAGGTTTTCTAAAAATACCCCGGTCAGTCTGGATTGGGAAAGTTTTGCCAGATAACAGCCAAATTCAATGTCGGATTCAACGAGATTTTCCGGGTTAATTATTAATAGTATATTCTTCATAATGAAATCATTTGTCCGGTTTACTTCTTGATTTAGCGTATAAAATTACAGGCAGTAATTTCACTTCGGAATGATTTTCATCACAATACTTTATGACTATTTGCCGATTTGAACAACAATTATAAGTTGGTAAGTATCTGTTTATGAGCAGATTTTACTGGATGATAAGAATCAGTTTTCATCCATATGCAGGTCACAAAATTTCAATCGATTATATGTTTTCTTTGAACATTACCTGCAAATTATATTTCACGAAATCGCATATTTGTCATGGATGATTCACTTTTTACTCCGTATTTTCTTGTGTTTGCCTATGTTACATCCAATGTGCTGGCATTGTTATCCATACTGGCTAGTGTAAAATTCCCAAAGCTTGCACGCCTGTTTTTCTTTTTACTATTCGGTTGGGCGTGCTGGATTAATTCTTCAATGGCCATAGAAACACCCTGGGTATATCAGGATTATGCCGAAACTGCAATTCCGCTTTATAAACAATTTATTTTAGGTGTTTTTGAATCCATTATTACACCTATGGTATTGATTATTGCAGTTTGTCAGGGATTTATCGCCATTTCTATGTTATTGAAAGGGAAGATATTCAAGGCGGGATGCTGGGGTGGAATTATTTTTGGACTTGCCATTGCACCAATTGGAGCCTACGCAGCTTTTCCATCAACCATATTAATGGCCATTGCTTTATTCCTGCTTCAAAAAAATCCTGATAATCTATATATGTGGGAGCGAAAAAAGAAAGTTGTCAGAGAATCTGCCATAACACATTTTGCTCATTAACAAATTGTTGTAACTCAGGTCAAGTTTTTATGTCCGGTTTTTTTTCATTTTTAGTTTAAAAATCCGGAATCATGTGTTACCATGATTTTTCTCATAATTTTCCGGCAAGATGGTTACTATATTTAACCTGAATAAAGACTTTGTTTAATTAATATTTGTGGTCGTTTTATGTATGGTATACTGGTAATTCAAGAATAGGTTTTTTTATAACTTAACAGAATAAAAAAATGGCAGCAACAGAAACATCCTTAAAAGTAAAAAAGGCAGCTTCGGCAAAAGCTGGAAATCAGGAGAACGGCCATGCCGGAAAAAATATGAAGGCATTGGTTTACCATGGTCCGGGGAAAAAAGCATGGGAAGATAAACCAAAGCCAATTGTACTTGAACCTACCGATGCAGTGGTAAAAATTCTGAAAACGACGATTTGCGGAACAGACCTGCATATTATGAAAGGTGATGTTCCGGAAGTTACCGACGGAAGAATAATAGGTCATGAAGGTGTTGGTATTATTGAAGAAACAGGAAGTGCAGTAACCAATTTTAAAAATGGAGATCATGTTCTGATTTCCTGTATTACTTCGTGCGGAAAGTGTGATTATTGTAAGAAGGGCATGTATTCACATTGTGAAAAAGGCGGATGGGTACTTGGCCATCTGATCGATGGTACACAGGCCGAATATGTACGTATTCCATTCGCAGATAACAGCCTTTATCATATCCCTGAGGGAAGTGATGAAGAGGCGCTGGTGATGCTGAGTGATATTTTGCCTACCGGTTTTGAATGTGGTGTCCTCAATGGAAAAGTACAGCCAGGAAATACGGTAGCGATCGTGGGCTCGGGTCCGATCGGGCTGTCGGCCTTATTAACTGCACAGTTTTATTCTCCTGCACAAATTATTATGATTGATCCTGATGATAACCGTCTTCAGACAGCCAGTAAATTTGGTGCGACCGGCACGATAAATAATGGCAGGGAAAATGCGGTCGAAAGGGTGATGGAGCTTACCGGCAATAAAGGCGTTGACACCGTAATTGAAGCGGTGGGAATCCCGGCTACATTTGAATTGTGCCAGTCTCTTGTTGCTCCCGGAGGAATTATAGCAAATGTGGGCGTTCACGGAAAAAGTGCTGAACTGCACCTGGAAAAATTGTGGGCTCACAACAATACCATTACAACCAGACTGGTAGATACAGTTACCACGCCAATGTTACTTAAAACAATTCAATCAAATAAGTTAGACTCTCAAAAGCTTATAACGCATCATTTTGCACTGGAAGATATCATCAATGCCTATGATACATTTCAAAATGCAGCAAGGGAAAAAGCATTAAAGGTCATTCTCAGCAATGGGTAAAATTACCGGGGACCAGATGTCGCCTGGCTGGGTTTTGCTTTCATCTGCATTTTCTGAATAATTTATTATTTTAGGACTGAAAGAGGCTGCTTCATTATTTTAAGATGAAGCAGCCTCTTTTGCTATTCAGCAATTAATCACTTCGGAATTTTTTGATCCAGTTAAACTACTGCCAAAACCGGAATATCCGACAGCCGGGCCATTTCCTGTGTATGGCTTTCAAGCACAGAATACAAAAGTGCGTTGTGAGATTGAGGCAACATCATCAGCAGATCGGCCTCGTTATCTTCGGCAAATTTCAGAATTGTTGCTTTGGAATGATGCCCCGGACTGATGGACATGGTGTGCGGAATGGTTTGAATTAAATTTCTAATATGTTCCGCGGCTTCTTTAATTTTCGGATCGGATGGATCTTCGTTCACACAAATTATATTCAAAATAGCCTCGAATGCTTTACTGAACCGAATGACATTATCCAGTGCACAGGCATCCACAGGCTTAGCCAGGTCTATGGCAACTACAATATTTTTGAATGGTGTAAAATGAATTTTGGGTGGAACCAGTAACAACGGAACGTTTGTTTTCAGAATCATTTCCGTAGCCTGGCTTCCAAAATACCTCATGCCCGGGGATTTTGCACCTGCTGTTCCCATAACTAGCAAATCGGTATGTTGTTCATTGATTACAGTTTTGATGGTTTCAAGCGTATTTCCTGACCTTGTAACTACCATGATATTTATAGGGATTCCCGCCTGTTGTAAAAGATGCTTGCGAAGCCGGTAAAGTTTCCGTTGGGCATTTACTTTGTTTTTGTCTTCAATGGCTTCATCTGCTTCCCTAAAATTAAACAGCTGGCCGGATGGTTCATATACATGCAGGATCATCAGGCGGCATTTGAAAAGCATAGCAATTCTGAGGGCAAATTCAGATGCCGGGGCGGCATTTTTTGAAAAATCGGTAGCTAAAATGATGGTTTTCATGTGAAAATATTTTATTGAATCATTAAATACATGGAGGTGATCATGCGATCTCAATCAATTTTTCAGCACAGTAATGGGATTGTCCGACAGACCACAAGAGTTGTGCTATCCAAATGCCTTTTTCCAGTTTTTCAGTAGAGATATGATACCGCGGTTCGGAATTTGGATTCACCTTCATAATGGAATGGGCAATATTTTCCCTTGATTTCGTAAAAATGATTTCTGCCTTAGAACAGTATTGAGGCAGGACAAATACTAATTGGCGGATGTTAGGTTTATAAGTCATATTACTGATCTTTTAGAATTAAAAGAAAACTTATTTACAATGAAGAAATAACTGTCAGGCTGATGATTTTATGATTGCAGGTTTGCTTTTAGCAATGCATGTCCATGTTAAGGTCGTACTATGGTTGACTACATCGGCTGCAATACTATTCGTATATAAATGTTTCAGATCATGTTTTCCATGGGTTGGCATTGCAATCATATCGGCGTTGATCTCTTTTGCGAAATGGATAATACCCTCATGTTTGCTAATAGCACTCCAAACATTCAGTGTATAGTTTTCCAGGCTATAATGTTTTGCGTATTCCTCCATTTGTTGTTTTATAAGAAAAATATCATCAGTGTCGTGTATGTATATACGCAGCATGTGCAGCTTAGCATTGAATAATTTCTGAAGTGCCTTTATTCTTTGGATCAACTCCGGTTGGTTAATTTTAAGCTGCTGGGAAAAACAATGTTTCTGATTGAACTTACCTGGACATCGCTTTTTACTGCAAACACCGGAACCGGCGAAGTCCTGACTACCTTTTCAATATTGGATCCCATGAAAAACTGGTCCCACCCGCGCGAGCCTTTGGTTCCCATCACGACAAGATCTATTTCCTGCTTTGTTATACATTTGAGGATAGATGGCAGCAATTTTCCTTTTCTGATCAGATGCCTGAATACTATTAGAGATGAAAATGTCCTGGTAATTTCCCTGAATTTTAGTCTTGCTTTTTTTTCTTCTACATCCACCAGGTACGGATCCTGCATTCCTGATGGACCGATGCCGGTGATCACTGTCAGCACAATTATTTCACTGCCGCTTATTTCTGCAAGCTGGGCAGCAAACCGGATTGCTCTTTCACAGCAAGGCGAAAAGTTACAAGGTACCAAAATCCTTTTCATGCTACAGGTTCGCTTAATTTTATAATTCAGCCATTAAAAACTGACTATTGATCCTCCCTGAATGAATAAGTCCAGATGGTTTCATGTGCATGATTGACAATGTCTTCCGCAATACTTCCCATTACAAAATGGTTGAGCCCGGTATGTCCGTGTGTAGCCATCGCTACAATTGAATGAGGTGTTCTGGAGGCAAATTTTAATATGCCATCCTGCTCATTATATTCATGCGTTATATGGGTAGTGAAATTTTCAAAACCATAAAATCCTGCGAAATTATCAAGGCTGATCTTCAATTCCTTTTCTGATGTTGGATCTGTTGGTGTTTTGACATACAGAATATGTAGCTTAGCATTAAATAAAACCTGAAGGTCCTTTACTTTATTTGCCAGCATGTTTTGGGTTAAATCCAGTGTGGTTGGAAATACAATATTTTTAATTCCTGAGACCGGCGTGGCCCTGTGAACGGCAAAAACAGGAACCGGTGCGGTGCGGACAATTTTTTCGGTGTTGGATCCGATAAGAAATTCTTTCAAACCACTGGCTCCATGGGTTCCCATTACAACCAGATCTGCATTTTGCTCATGTATATGTTTTAATATAGCCTGGCTCACGATTCCTTTTTCCACTACAAATGTTACCGGAACATTTGCCGTTCCATTATGTTTTTTCAGGTTTTCAAAATCCATTTTCGCTTCCTGTTCCAATTCGGCCAGAATAGACATGGTATTCACATAATATGGATTTGAATCGAGGCTTTCAATGTAAATGGGTGTTAGGTCAATGATCTTCAAAACTATAACCTCACCTGCATTGGCAGATGCAATGTCCAGAGCGAATTTATATGCCTGTCTGGCAGTATCAGAAAAATCACAGGGAACGAGTATTTTTTTCATGAGTTATAAGGATTTAAATGTATTGGTTTATAACCACCAGTGGATGTTTGGTTATGCTAAATTAGAGAGTAAAAAACTGATCTGAAGTGATTGTAGTAAGACAAAAAAATGATTATTCTCAGTATCTAAAAATGGTTTTATAGATTGACCGTCAATGAGTTCAATACTTTTAAATGTTAGAGGTTTAAAAATGATTTAAATCATTGAAATCCCAACTGCGGGTCATAATGAATATGCCGGGGTCGTGTTA
>Ga0247734_1002286_pt1 | contig 12803 bp, 9 predicted proteins | sample UWRJL103311B2_FD_180933 | JGI IMG/M metagenome (GOLD analysis project Ga0247734, IMG submission 180933) | Plant litter microbial communities from Arlington Agricultural Research Station in Wisconsin, United States - UWRJ-L103-311B-2 | ecosystem: Environmental > Terrestrial > Plant litter >... | reverse complement strand
CGACTTCGCGCTTTCGAGAAGGATGTACTGCCAGAAGAAAAGCCTGGCGAAGATCACCTGCCCACTGTTGAATGGCCTGCTCATGGCGCAAGTACGAATAGTCCCTCTACCTTTCTATCCTAAAGTTTCTGGGGCTTTAAATTGACCAAGAATCTTGATACACTTCGACGCGAGCGTTTCAAGATCTATTCTGTCCGAAGAAAACTTTGCTGATCATGGTCTAGTCTACTTCGACCACGTTTCAGCGGCTTACAGACCAGCTTCGCTAGTCCTTAGGGACATAACGATTTCCATAAAGCCCAGCCAGAAAGTTGGGATATGTGGGCGCACAGGCAGCGGCAAGTCCTCTCTAATCCTTTCTCTACTTCGCCTTCTCGATATTGAGTCGGGTACTATCTGGATCGACGACTTGGACATCCGGACTCTGCCACGAAACTCCATCCGGTCAAGGCTCATCACAGTACCACAGGACCCCATGTTGGTGATGACCGACACGTTACGGCAGAATCTTGACATTGCTGACTCGGCCGTATCGGACGAGGACATCGTTCAGGTCTTGGAAAAAGTGAAACTGTGGTCTGTCATTCAATCCCGAGCAAATGCCGCGGAGATTGTCGATAGGCAAGCCCAAGAACTTGATGCCGCTATGGGCGGTGGGAGCAGAGCAATCACCATTCATGGAGGTGTAGATGCGTCAGCTACTGCTAGCTTGGACGTCGTTATGAAGTCTCTCCCATTATCGCAGGGTCAGCAGCAGCTCTTCTCTCTTGCACGTGCTCTTCTCATGCGTCCGACACGAGGCAAGATCGTGATCCTCGACGAGGCTACAAGCAGTGTGGACAGCAAGACAGACAAACTGATGCAGAGGCTGATCCGAGACGAATTCACGGATCACACTGTTCTGACTGTTGCTCATCGAATGGACACTGTCATGGATAGCGATCTCATCTTAGTTCTCGATGCCGGGAAGCTGGTTGAGGCCGGAGCTCCGTCCGAGCTGGCAGAAAAGGAGGGTGGGATGTTTAGAGCGCTCTACACCATGAGCTCAACAGTATCTTGAGATCTTCAGCATTTGTCTTGATGGCTTTGTTTTTCGCGAAGTGAGCTGGGACTACTCGGGGATGTATTTAGCGAGGGCCCATCAAAATCACTAAAATCACCAAATTAAGCCTCAAAGATATAAATCACTCAATTTTAATATTATTTACAACTTGTAATAATGGTATTAAGTGTAACTTATTAGTATAAGAAAAGTTTATTGTATTATTTTCTATTATTTAATTAAATATAAACTTCCTCAACAACTTCTCTAATATTTGTAAGGACCTCCTTACAGGTATACGGGATACGGGGCACATACGGGAGGGCATCACGTGCAGGACTACTGGGTAGCTGGGGTAAGCGCTTGGAAACTAGACTAGCCAGTAAGAAGACTATAAGTAGAAGGGCATTCAAATCAGATTTAGGCCTTCTTCTAATCCTTCTTATGTCCATTAGGCATTTGGCGGCCAGGAAATCTGGCGGCTTAGCCGAGTTTTGAGAAAAATGTAGCTTGTGCGCATCAGCTCCCAACCTCCTCCCCCTGGCATTCACAGTAACGCGACGTCGAATCGGTCGCGAATTGTCATATAGGACCTCTGTAATGATCCTAATATCCTACCTAGTAGGGCTAAAGGGTTGTCGGGTTGGTATTGCGGGAGAAGTAGTTAACTAGGATTCGGGGTCTTCAAATAGAATTGAAGTCGTTACTAAGTAAACAATCTATACCGCTAACTATAATGTTTTGAGCACGAAGCTCCTATCTAATGAAACTATTCTACCTATATAGAACCATTCGTGCCAAGGCGAGGTCCTGGGACCCCGGGGTCCCTAAGATCCCAAGATCCTGGGGTCCATCACGTGATTACACCTACCCCCTAGGACTGGGGTCAGGTTAGCCGTCAGGTTTATTACTCTATATATCATTTCGCTAATTCCAGCTTCAGGCTTCTAGAACACTTATCCTAGAACTAATTCTTTTTTAGAAGCCCTCTTCTAGAAGCGGTTCACTTCTTAACACACTTCTTCTTAAAGCCACGTGCTTCTAGAACCCCAAGGCTTCGGCAAGCCCTTGGCATCCAGAACCAGGTCGTGATACCTTTATAGCAATTAATTTATATTATTTACTTAAATAATAGAATTAATTCCACTTGATTTAACCCGACTAATACTTGCCTCTTTATACCTATACTAACCCGACATTTAGTTTAGAACTATCCGAGTAGAATTCAAGAGCGTTATATTAGGTCAGAACTATTGTCACATAATAGACCCTAGGGGAGCTTTAGGATCCCAAAGCTCCTTGTTACGAAAGGATATATATATAAGTAAATAGTTTTATTAGATAGAAGCTTCGTGCTCAAACCTTTATAATTAATAATACAGATTATTTACTTAGTAACAACTTCAAATCTAATTAAAACCCCCGAATAATAGTTCAACTACTTCTCCCACAATACCACCCTGACAACCCTTTGGCCCTACACGGTAGGATATTAGGATCGTTATATTAAACTTCTAACCCTAAGCTTGACAGCTTTCCAGGTCGGCAATAATTCTAGCACAAAGCTCCCTCTCACTCGCTTTTGCCATTTCATCATCACTACTATCAATCATAAGACAACTAAGCACAACATCCGCATAAGTGTCTCCACATGCCCATCTTAGGCGATCAAGATAATTTTGACATATCCATCGTCTTTGCTCATAATGATCCTCTTCGTTATAATCTTCATTATTGTTATACCTTAAGGCTGCATCCTCGTAGTTTCTTAGTTTCTCCCATAGCCCGACTTCAAGCAAAAGAATACCAAGAGAGTATATATCATATGCGTGACGGTACCGGCGCTTTGGATTTGCGTGCTTCGCAGGATGTTGATAATAGTCAAGCGTGAAGCCACTAATGTTCGTAGCTTTCATCTGCTCAGGCACGGCTGCCTTCCCTAGCATGTCGCGACCGTATATGCTTGCAGCTCGAGGAGTTACCGACTTGTGTCTCGAAGTTGCTTTCAAGTTTATTGGGTCGTCCCATATCTCACATAAGTCACTGTTGGTATGTAAATGTGGTCTTTCGGATATAGAGTTACTGCCTTCTCCTGTTTGTAGCGCAGATAGCGGATATATTTGGGTAATGATATCGTCCGGCCGTGAGAAGATGTAGCCCATCAGAATAGGATTTGACACATCAATCTCGATTTTGATCTTGTATCGATCCTCTTGGAGTGCACTTACATGTTCGGGAAAGAATATCACTGACGCTGCGCGTATGTTCTTGTGCAGCCAGCCACTGGAGTGAAGCATGCAAACGGCACGTACCAGCTTTCTAGCCAGCTCAAAACGCGCACCGAGCATAGAACGGACGCCTTCTTCCTGCTTGGTTCCAAGAAGCGACTGTAGTGTCACAGGTGCGCGAAGCTTCAGATTTTCCGCAGGGCGCTCACGACTCTGAACGCCAATAGTGCCGGGGAGCTTGTAGAGAATGCTGCAATGACCCTTGTGCTCGCCTTCTGTGTGGTCGATCATACCAGCAATATCTAACCCATAGACGCTTTCCCTCATGTTCGCGCCTTGAAAGGTATTAAAGAAGTTACTGATAAGAGCGCGATATCTGGGATCAGCTGGTCTGACGATCTCGATTGGTTCGACATCTTCTTCGTCCTCTTCGCTGCTGCTACTTTCGTAAGTCTGATCCATGCCAGTCTTTATGTAATGGCGTATTGTCGTCGTATCCGTTGGTAAGGATTTCAAGAAGCGGGCCCGTTTTCGCCGCCGCTTTATTTTCTGTTTCTGCTCTGGAGTGAGTTCTAGCGGCGCTCCACGGTAGTCTCGCATTTCCACGTAAACCACTTGCTCTTTGAAGAGGGCAAGGCTCTTTCCTAAATACGACATCTTTTGTTGCTCTTCGTCAATGCTGGTAAGAGTCCTGTCATCCGTTTGCTCCCCAACTCTGTTTCCATTAACCGATGCTTTCAAAGTAGCCGCTGAAGCCAGCAATCTGTAGCCTTCCCGCACTGACGACTTTCTATCGAATTCTGCTTGTTGAGTTGCGAGTCTTGAAGTTGATTTAAGTCTTGCTGGGGACTCCTCCCTGGCCAGGCATTCCATAGTGAGATAGATGTTCATTGACTCAAATGCATTTTCGGGACAAAGACGATAGAGCGATTCACTGTGAGATCTCAAGTCGGCGATAAGTTTCTTGAAGTTGTCCCTGTCTTTCAAAGCCCATTTGAACTTATTAAGCACAGAGAGACGGTTCTTGATTTCACTAATCACCGGCTGGACATTCTCAATTGTAGTGTTCGGGATGGTCAACTGGACGTTATTGGTCGAATGCAACTCATCTTGGACGGCCAGGGCTGGTTGGAGCTGGATACCATAGCGCTTGATGAGTTTCTCCTGGTTGGACAATGTATCGGCAAGAGAAGAAAGAGTGTTAAAGACGCCTTCGGCCTTGAATGGGTTGCTGAAGAGGTACTGGTGAAGTTTGGTCCGCCTTTGTCTAGTGTGATCGGAGTGTTCCGCCTCGCTACCGTTTTGATTTTGAATCTGCCAATGGAAGCCCCAGGCTTTGAGAATTGACTGCTGGATCTCTAATTCACGCAGGTGAGCTGAAGATTCTGCCTCTGCAGTTTTCACGGTGGTAAAGAAAGTATAACAGTCCCGACACGTCGTGTAGAGGGCAACGATACTGATTGTCAAACTAGCAGCATCCATGATAGTGATAGAAGAGAAATAGATAATGTACTGCTAGGCAGTGTGGTAAGAGTTGAGCCGCAGCGTGCTGAGAACGAGTTAGATAAAGTTGAGATATTCATGTAAAAGATCATCACGGACAGTGTGCCTTCATATAGTATATAAGAGTCTGCCGAAGAAAACGCCAGCCAGCCTGATATGCATGAGTGGTGTGACATGTGCCTAGCTGCGCCAGGAATGACCAGTAAATAGTGTAGAAACTTAAACCAGCCTCTCTGCAATGTATGCACTCACCCCGCCTTATATTATCGTAAACGGCAAGTCGATAGAAAGACATAAATGCCTATGTTCTTTTCCTGGGGAGCGACGCCCATACCGGTGGAGTGCGCCTGCCGCAGCCTTACAGAACTGCTGCGAGAACCTGTGAGCACTTATTCTATTCCTGTAGCCTGCGCATATACCTTTATATAAAGTTTATAGTTCCCAGTAGATGACCTAATGCTTCTTAATGCTGGTTACGATTGAAATAGCCACCATTGTCCAGTAAGGAAAATGCAGGCACGGAGATGGTTGTCACGAAGCTAGGATCTTCCAGCAGCGGAGTGCCTAACAACTATCCCTATCGCAAATCCTACAGAATAAGGATATTTTGTGAGAGTAAGTTATAGTACAGTGAGCCTATTCTCCCCTTGTAGCTCATATTTAACTCTAGCGTATTGGAATTTTATTACCACTGAATTATCATTTTCTTCAGGAATCTTTTCCTTACAAGCATTTTCAAGTCCTTGGTGGAGGGGAATTTCGGATTATAGGGGCGTGGATTTTGGGAATGGTAAAGAGTATCCAATCAAATTAGCCAGCTGGAAGGTTATACAATTTATATGCGTCAACTAATATTATTGTATCGAATAGGGTGTTCATAGACCTTATCTTGAGAGTTGGCTGTGCATAAGAGATAACTACAGCCCTCTTCGAGTTTAGCCTGTATGCACTATCAGTGGTACAGTACATCAATAACGTGATATGCATTGTAGCAGTGGCATATCATGCCACAACTACCTCATAGTAGATTACTATTGTCCCTGTTGTATCAGATGAAACGCGACTGGTGATTATTCTATAGTATGATTGGTCCTGGCCATTCCTGGAATAACTATAGTTAGGCTGATTCTTAATCTAGGTGTCACGACCCGGTGTGTGCCTACTTTAGGAGAGGCACCCTCTAGGGGTATGCTTATAACCCTAAGGCACCTCTAGGGAAAAGATGCTACATATGTGAGAGAGTGTAATCAAAATAAATGTGGCTGATGATATCTTCGGACCTCACCACGAGGGGTCCTTCGACTTTACCCTGCTGTTTAAATAGAGCATCTTATTTATCCTCCCATCCGCACTTCTTATATACGTTGCTATTATGCGCATCGTATAAGCTCTAGGAGCTTCTTGCTTAAAAGACACTCTATTATTTTATTACACTTGTATTTTCCGAATTTTAATGACTTGTATTCTATTGTAGAATTCATTATATAACACAAAGCTGCAGGTATAACACCTTACAAAACCGCCTGGTTCAATGAGCTTATACCGACCGTCAATTTTGAGTGAGTTCATTTAACATAATGAAAGCATCTGCTTCACAACAGGAATTTAAGATTCCTGCGCTCTCAGATATCAGAGATTCTTATAATACCAAGAGTGACCTGAATTTCGGGCGTATCTGCCAGATAATACTCCAAATTGGACTAATCATATCAGGTTCACATATAAATTAATCATCACCCTCGCGACACTGGGTATTGTCCCAAGCAGTAAGTTTAAGCATCGCATTGTTACGTTTTGAAGGGGATCTTTTAAGGGCCGCTCTATCCTTCATTCTCATACTTTGATAATGTGGTAAGTATAAATCTTTTTCTCATTAAATAAGAATCCTAAATCATATACAATCCTCACAATTACTATGGTAACAACAACTAAAACAGCATCACCTGACCGTTCTAGTGATGGAGAAATATGGAGAAGTATAGTTACATGACTACCTATAGACATTTTTCCCAGACCCTTTTGAAGATGTATTAACTTTAAATCTAACTAGTGGCAAAGAAAAGTGTAGCATGCCAAGCTATTTCCCCAAGTTGATATTCATCGTCATTATGCAGATGACGTTCGCAATTAAGAACATATTTAAATCTCCACATATCACAGCCTGTTGTCCACAACTTTATTTTTCAGATAATCCGACGGTAAATCAAGTCAAGCTTACTTCGATTAACAAAAATTGACCGACAACATGCCGCCTCCAACAACAAAAGATACTGTTCTTGAGACGGGGGCCTCCATGACCCAAGATTTTAAACCCATTAAAAACATCTGCGCACATTTAAACGCTTTTCATGTTTATGTTTCTGATCCAAAGCGGAGTGTAGAGGCAAATCATTATTGCACCCATTTAAACGCCGACGTTTGTCTTCTTTTTTATTCAATTCCAAGACTATTAGCTAGGTTCAAAAAGTCAATAGGAACACTAATAGCATCATAGATGAGGCAATGCCTAATATATGATTCCCCCGAAAAGGGTGCAAGGTTAATCGGCGTTGAGTATATGATTACACCAAAGCTATACAACACTCTTGACCAAGAAGAGAGGAAATTATGGCATTCACACGAATATGAGGTATTTTCTTTGACTCTATCCCCCTTCTATAATCATCATTGGAGATTGACTCGTTCGAATGATAGGTAAAAAGCGGAATGCTTATCCTCCCAAACCCCACTGTGCCAGGTGCCGTATGGGAAATTGCAGAGACGGAAGAAATGAAAGAGGTGATAGGCTTGTATGGAAAGACTTGGCATTTCTGGCAGGTAGATAGGGGGGATGAGATTCCTCTTGGAAAACCGGAGTTGATGGGCAGTTTCACTAGTGATGAGCAGGTATGTTTTTTATGTTCCTTCTGAATTCTGAGGGAGGACGGGATATGACTTGGAATTTCGAAGATGGTGGTTAATATGGGAATAGGTACCGTGGGAGAAAGTGCGAGAAAGAGATGAGAGGTATGGTGTTCAAACCGCAAGAAAGAAGGAGGCAAGGGAGGGCATTGAGGGGGTGGATATTAGTGAGGATGCAGATGCTGCTTGGTCGAATTGAGATTAGTAGTACAATTGACTACTACAAGAACGTATAAAATAAACTACAAATCTAGTTTCTTTGTGCTATAGTAGATAGAGGTTCACTTGGTAGCCAAAGAGGTAGATCTTTATCTAAGTTTTTGGTGTGCATTTGAAAGGCTCTTGATGAAATCTCTGATACACAGTACTGTATATAGACCATATCAAATCCACGTGATTTCCTGCCTATATCGTTATTCTTGGCATCTATGTATGGCTTCACTATCGTAATATAAACAAACTATAAGACCTTGGTAGTTTTCAGGCAAAGGCAAACTGCCCATTTGAAGTGATCAATTAGTCGATCGAGCGACTTGATCATCTAGTTACCCGACTTTCCTCCCAGGCCTCTTTGTCGATCTTGTCTGCATGACTTATGACTTAACCTTATATCGTGTACCATGGAACGACCTACACATTTACCACCGCAGCCAGCATTATCTACCTATACCTTTCAACACATCTCCATTATCCGTATATGATAAAAAGAATATATATGGTGGCCTAAGCCCGCCACAGCTATCTTTGGTATTTCTCTCTGGCATATATTCCATCTTTTTCTTAACACGTTACTTTTGTTTTAGATCCTAAACGACCAGGATCAACTTCAACCCACGGTCCAGCAATTAGAAAATGCCACGGAAAAATGCCGCAAATATTGGTATCGACTTACAGCGATATCAATGTCGCAACGGAACGACGGATTCTTGCCTTCGTCTGTAAACCCTCGAAACCTGCTTAGTTGAGTCCCTGCACTCCCTAAGAATCTAAAAAGCACTTATACAGCCTGTTATGGCTCATCTCCAAGCAAAGCGCTTTGTGTCCGGGGAATATCTACTTGGCGTGTCACCGAAGGTATAACTTGCGGTCTCGATAAAGAGGAGAAGAAGATCGCTGGGCTATTGCAAATCGGCACTCGCGTACCAATTCCGTGCACGTTTGGTATTGCCAGTTTTCGTCGTTGGCCTGGGACTAGTTGTGAAGATAGAGACATATCAAGTTGCCTAGGAATTTTGACCCTGGGCTGTTGCTACATTCTCTCTGCTCGTTTAGTGGAAGGCCAGGGATGGAACGCTAAGATGGTATATGCAAGCTCAAAAGCCGCACGGTATCAACAAGCAAAGGATACCTTACGCACTTTTGTGATTACAGTGAACATTGGTGACATTGATGAAGATATTACGCGATGTTGGGAGGCTATTTTTGCCCCTGGCAAAGGTTGGAGGGTCATTGTCTCTTGTAGCGATGACGATGAAGATTATTTAGCACCTTGGTCAGTATCTCGCAAAGACAAGCACTGCGTTGTCATCTAAGGGAGGAGAGGCATCAGTCTTGAATCATTGAAGTGACTCCACTACCCCCTCCTCAGAAAAATCATTGGAGCTGCTTGCTCGATTTTCTTTACTTTAAAATATACATAGCCAATTTCTTGTAGCTTTGGCAACAGCAATGACAAGTCCGACGCACAACTATCATGGAACAACCATCCATCTACCGCTCCCCCTAAAAACCCAAGGCGAAGAGGAGAACTCCATCCTTAAAACTGTTATACTAGAGTGGGTTGCCGCGAATGAAGAGCTCCCTTTCTACATAGCATTGGGTTGTAATCTTGATGATGTTATGTCAAGCCTTTGCTGGATGTTTTGGGAGGCGGAAGTTACTTGTAACCTAGTAAGCCCTTGGTTACATCCTATCTTGTATGAAATTCTAGAGGGTAAAGGGATTGTAGAAACTCCTGGTCTTTATCACGAAATTCTTGCTATCATGTGCGCTCTTCGCCAACAGCGAATATCCACTCTTTTCCTAGGAGCTGCTGTCAGTGAGCTTATACCAATCATGCTTCGGAGAATTAGAAGAGGCAGATCACCACTTGATGCTAATGCTTTCCCTTAGACCGGGTGTCCCCAATCTTTTATGGATGTTCCAGGTTCAGGTCCGTATTTCTATAAAGCATCTAGCGGCAAAATTTGACGAGAAGATGCGTGGCGGCTTCTTTATCTCGCTTCCGTTGTCAAGGATGACCTTTTTAATAATAGTTGTCCATTCACTCCTTGGACACCTTTCGGGAACATCGGCATGGATAACTGTGTGTTTCGAGTTACATCGCATTCGAGATGTAACCGACACCATCTGGAATATCATCACTGGAACTGGGAGCTTATGGATGATTCAATTATCGAAGATCAAGGTTTTGGCAACACCACCGTACAATGCCTTTCAGCAAGCAGTCCAAATATCATATTGACGACAACCCCAGGATTTCCTAAAATCTCCGTTGAGCAGAAGGCTTTCCGTGAGGCATCGATTGATATATTTCGGTGGGTCACAGTTTCAATGGTGAAGGAAACCCTCCAGAGGAAGTCTACAAGTACAAGTGAATACAGATCAAAGATGATAGTGATGATAGTCACATTTTAGGAATGACGATGCAAGTGTAGTTGCAGATGAACGGCAGCATAATAGTTTGGACGAATGGCTTAATAAAGTAGTTGATACAGCTCCTAGATTAGCTTCAAATGATATTTCTCATGCATGAGACAAAGCAAAGAGACAGAGTTTAAGTTAGAGCGAAGAGGGGGTTACCAAACGAGCTAGCAGTTGAGAACCATAGCTTGAACGTTAGTCTGTCAAGGGTTATCTGGCATGTAGAAATGTATTTATTAGTACTTATATTGATATAGTATGGCATATATTAAAACAGAGGGGACCCCGTTGGCTGGCCCCTTTTTATGCTCGGTTAATTTTAACGTTTAACGCTATAACGCCCATTTTTAGATTGAGAACTTGTCCTCCAGCAGGTGTATAATTCATCTTGTTTGTATCAGATGCCGTGGAAGCATTGAGCTAAGGTAGAAAGTTCGGCTGCTCGTTACTCTTACCTGTACCTCGACTTATGATAAATCGTGACAACTCACAATCTATCCCGTGGAATCAGGCATGTGCTCTGACCAGTGCATGCGCACTTCAACTCGAGTTCTCTATCGGTACTTGCTTCAGTTCAAGCGCGTTTGGATTTTCAAACCTTGGTTCCTATCCAGCACCTTCTCCACCAACTCCTTTCCCGGGAAATCGGTAATCACCACGCCCGTCCTGCCCCCTCCTCCATGCTCCAACCACGCACCCGTCCGATCATTGATCCCCACCACGCCGCCCTCAATACCACTCCTTATTGTGCCTGCCGCACACTCAATTGGCAAGACTCCAATGCTCGCGCTCAGGTGTCCCAGATATAACTTGCCATCGCCGTTCCGAATGCCAATCTTCGCGTCGGTAAGACCCGTAGTCACGGCGGCGAACTTATAGTCGAGCCCCTCGTACAGATCGGGGATAGAGTACTCATCTTGGATTGCGAGCAGCGGGGACTCCCATTTAATGCCGTATGCCGCTGGCTCGGCACCGAAGTTTTGCAGGATGATGATCTTCCCGCGTAATATGCCTAGGGTTGGGAGGATAGCTGGACCACCGGGGAAGGGCGGGAGCCAGAAATGCGTTTTAGCACCAGGGCTTGTCTTCTTGTCCGTGAGACGGTAATAGTTGAAAGCGTCGACGAAGGAGATGGTTGTGTTGATGGGGAAGGATTCTTCTTTGAGGCGCATGAGGATGGTTTCACCTGGGTTCTGGTCTAAAAAGGAGAAGAATGTTGTGAGGACGTCAGTATATGATCTTCCGGTAAAGGACTCGCCGTGGTAGATCTGGAGAGTGTTGTTTATGAGACGGGCTCGAATATCGAAGAACCGAAGACCAGACTCGAGCTGGGTGCTTAGACGGTGGTTTTGGCATTGCTGGGCTTGTTAGGTTGGAACTGGACATACGAAATAGCAGAAGAGATATAAGACGAGGAAAATAAAAAGGTCAATGACAGAGAGAGATGAATTTACCATGACAGGACCGTTGATTTCATTGGTCATGGTATCATGAGTCCCTGGAATGGAGAGGGACGTCAAGTTTGTGCTGTCTGGCAGGGCAGTCATCCATATTGGGGCATGGAGATAATTCGAGTCAAACGAGTATGGAGAGATATATCCATGATACCTTCCTGCAACCGCATTCTCGGCCGCCAGCAGAAGGCTGAGGACAGTGATGGAGAGCCTCATCGTGAGAGGCACGAAGACGAGAAACCAGGTTTTCGTCACACGAGACGATCAAGGACACTGGTAAATGACACCGGTAAATGCACTTCTCATGATGGACTACATAATTCTCATCTCATCAGTCCCTGTGGTTGAGTATCGCATGGTCGTCGGCGGCCCTTTCACGGACGTCGGTCATCGATCAACATAAATATGCAAGGCTCATGTACCACAGAATTGAGTACCCGTGTCTCCGTCAAATATTGTTGATTGGTTGGAATTCACCTCGCGAAATACACCAACCATAAGCTTCGCACTTCCAACTCGAATTCTTCGTATGAATAGGAGGAGGCTTAGTATCTGCGTAGCATTATAACTAATGCAGGTACCGATGCATAAGTCCAATAAGATAAGCAGGCAAAATGATTTTTTCTCTTGGGAATACGAAGGTTATCAAACGGAACAAGAGTTCAAAGTGATGAGCAATAAGTAAGGGGAGGGAGGGGACGTGGCAAGCAATGATCAACGGAACAAGGGAATGAGGGATTGGGGATGAGATGGTATTATTCGGGATCCTCGGCCATTTGAACAAGAAATCGATAAGAAAGCGGATGAACAACGGGCCAGAAAGATTTCCATGTCAGCGAGCCGCCCTCGAGGTAGTAAGGACAGGCCTCTACATATAGCCAGCCAGCATTACGATGAACCCCTACCTGTCCCAAGATCTCTCTGAGATCGGCGTGGGTACCGAAAGTGCCACGTTGAGCCATGAACGGAGCAGAGCTCAAATTCTGTAGAGTAGGGATCTGTATAAAAAGTACTCTTTACTTGAGAGAACCA
>Ga0247734_1002285_pt1 | contig 12805 bp, 11 predicted proteins | sample UWRJL103311B2_FD_180933 | JGI IMG/M metagenome (GOLD analysis project Ga0247734, IMG submission 180933) | Plant litter microbial communities from Arlington Agricultural Research Station in Wisconsin, United States - UWRJ-L103-311B-2 | ecosystem: Environmental > Terrestrial > Plant litter >... | reverse complement strand
CAATTGGCGACATGACCCCGAGACGAGGGAAAATTTCATACAATGAATCCCCGTTCCGAGGATGAGGGAAAGCATTTGTTCGAGACGTGCACCAATTCTGGGGTTTGGCTCCACTTCGCTCCATACCCCACATCTCTGGCGCTCCAGAAAGTTGAGTTAGTGAACTTTATAGGACCGAGAGTCGGGTTTATATAGAGCTCGACTTCTCCCTTCAGCTCAAACTCCAACTCTTCATCCAAACTCACCACCACTATTCTACTCAATACTCACTAGCCATGGCACCCAAAAACATCATCGTCACCGGATCAGGTGGTCTAATTGGTCCCCTCCTTTCAGCACGTCTTCTTAACGATGGCTACCGAGTAATAATGACCGATTTGGTCCAACCCAGCGTCCCCAAAAACACCACCCATCCAGAAAATGCCGTCTGCACCAAAGGCGATATCTGTGATCCAGCTTACGTCAAAGAACTCCTCGATCTTGCACAACCTCTTCACGCAATTTTCATATTCCACGGCATCATGTCCGCTGGCTCCGAAGCCAATTACGACCTCTCCATGAAGGTCAATGTTGAATCCGTCCGCAACTTACTCCTCACTCTCCGCAAGTCCAATCCCGGCGTACGAGTTGTTTACTCTAGCTCTCAAGCTGTTTTTGGCCAGCCTCTCCCAGCCATCGTCACCGACAGCGTGACACCTACCCCAGAAGGCACTTACGGCGCTCATAAATATGCGACGGAGATCTTGATCAACGATATGCATCGCAAAAAATTCATCGATGCTTTCATTGTTCGATTCCCTACCCTCGTAGTTCGTCCAGGTGTCCCCAGTAACTCGGCCGCTTCCTGGCTCTCGGGGATAATACGCGAGCCTATGAAGGGGGAAGAATGCATCATTCCTCTCACGGACCGCTCTCTTCGTTCCAACATTTGCTCTGTTAGCGGTGTCATTGAAAATCTCGCTCGTGTTCTTAACCTCCCCTCTGATTCATTGCCGAACCATATTCGTCATATCAACTTCCCTGGCATCTCAGCGACGACGCAGGACCTGATGGATGGATTGGCGAAGTACGGCGGAGAGGATAAGTTAAAATTCTTGAAAGAGGAGACGAATGAGGGCTTTGAGAGAATACTGAGAAGTTGGCCACAGGCTTTTGATCCTAGTACGCCGGATCGGTTGGGCTTATTCAGAGATAAGGAGGCAGGAGATTTGGTGAAAGAATATATTGATTCTTTGAAGACGCAGTAGAGTGGGACATAGGTTTAATTTAGCGTGATAACGAAACAAATAGATGATTAAAGAGCAAAATATGTGTTGATCACGATGTTCTTCAAAATTTGTGATACAAAGACTTGCTTTTGAATGAATATTTCTTAGCCAGGAATTTACTTGTCTCTGCGATAGTAAGAATAATCCATGGTTACCTCGCATGTATCTGTTTAACATCTTAAACTCCAAAATTTTGCCTACAGTTGAATTTCATATTATTAGTTCACACAACACTGAAACTAACTTGTATTGTACTCCGGTCAGATTACGAAATTTTAAATACGGTACCATTCTGAGAAGTTGTTATGTTTGGAGTTAAAGATGTCTTTAGTCGTGGGAGCAGATAGATACAGCGTCGGACGTGCGGCGGTTTACCATCTGTATTTACGATTAAGTCACAATGGTATAATCGAGCATCTTTTGGCCAATAAGAACACATTTTCAAAACACGATAGATTTTTACTTTAGGCATCTACTTCACTAAAGTTGAAATTGCCTTCTCACCTAACTAGGAACCAAAATAATCTGCTCCCTTGGCCGCAAACGTAACGTACCATAAATTCTCTTCTGCGGCGATCACCATCCTCCCATCACCCGCAAATCTGAAATTCGCAGACGTTTCTCCGAGATGAATCTTTCCGATCAGCTTCCCGGATGGGTTCCAGACTTGGATGCCATCTCCGCAACCTGAGTAGACATTGCCTTCAGAATCACAATGAATTCCTAGTTTATCACTGTATTAGTTTTGGAAACTATGAGATGAGGAAGAATCAGGAAGAAAGAAATGGCTGGGCTACCATCTGGGACGCCCGAGTCTATATAAGCAAATGTTTTGCGATTTTCCCATGTTCCGTCTGCAAGGACGTTGAAGCGGTATCTAAGTGTTGTTAGCAAAGGGCTGATTTTGAAATATTGGAGAAAAGACGTACATGCTCGAAGGCAGACTAAAGTTCCAGCCATTGAAACCTTGGTTTGCTCCAGTTTCTGTGACATAGGCATAGCTTCCATCCGGGGAGAATGTAATTCCTATACAGTCAGTAAGACAATTGCTAACAAACCGGTAGCATAGTAAGTACCGTTGGGATTGACAAATCCATCGGCTACAACAGCAACAGCACCAGTCTTGTCATTGAATCTGTATACTTGATTAGGCAGTCCAGGAACTGGACGGAAATTTTGGAGGTAGCCGTATGTAACATCTGTGAAATAGAGTTCTTGGTTTCGGGGATTCACAGCTATGTCGTTGAGGGAATTGAATTGTCGACCAAAAAAGTTATTTAGTAAAACTGAGGAGAATTAGAAGGTCAAGAATCAAGTATTTATGGGTACTACCTGTTGTGTTATATGGTTCCAGTGGGTTCATCACTACCAGAGCTGATGGAATATTTGACCCTTGGCCTTCAGCCATATATACGATGTTGCCTTTATAGTTAGTTGCACCTATACTCAAAATTAGCGGTGTTACGGTAAGACCTCACTCATCCTCTCTGAAGCTAGGCATGTCTTACCATTTGGGTTAATAACCATTGGATTCGATGGTACAGTTGTCACCTCAACCTGACCGGTAGCATTTCGCAAACTTTTCACTGCGCCAGCCTGCTTGAGAGAAAATTTAGAGATGATGGAGGATCTATTGAGACCCGTGCCAGCAGCTGGTGCTCCAGCATTTTCAGCGATAAAGACCTCATCTGTTTCGGGATGCCACACAACAGCTTCATGGAAGGTTGGATTCGATCCAGAGTTAGCAATGAGTGTTAAGGTAGGCTCATTCCCAATTATTGATAGGAATTCGTCATCGTAGACATGAAATGGCTTGTCTGTAAGCGAGGTCTTGCTCGTTCCAGGTGGAATGAAGTGCTGTTCTATGTTAAAACATTTCTTGTGATCCTCCTTGTGGGAGTTTCAGGTACTTACGGAAGTTGGCGTTGAGTTGAATTCAATTGGTGGCAATACATTTGGTAGTGCATTGAAACTTTTCTGGTTAATCCGTTGGGCTAAGCTCGGGAGAGTTACCCAAGAAAGATCACCGGCTTCTACAAGAGAGGAGCTCGAGTAGCTGAGACCTTGCAGGAGTAAACCTGCAGCAAGAGGAAGTATGTTCATGTTGGGCATTGAATAGTTGGAGCTGGGACTTATATCCTGCAGGCTCTAGAGATGTTAGTAATGAGACTTGGGATGTGAGGGCTCATAAATATACCTAGAGAGGGACATCTGCGTGACAAGGAAGATCAATCTAAGTATCCCCGCAGTGCAAAATTTCTCCAAATGAAGGCTTCCCCGCAAAGTTGATGCAAGGAACCTTGACAGAGAGGTACTCGATGACGGAATGTCACTGTTATTCAGCTAGGCTAGCTCGCTAGGGAGAATCTGGTACAAATTTTACTCCAAATAGCTTCCAACTGTGGCCGCTGCTATAGATTATTAGTGATTGATGAGCTGTGAGGTCTTTACTAGCTCCTACCAGAGAGCACTCAGGGTAGTAGTTCAACTCTATAACTTCTTATATAGTAGCTAAGAATCCACCCCAACGTCAAATACCACAATCAAATACTACGTTATTCATCAGATTTACAAAGTAAAGACCCGTCCGAACAAGAATGGGGGCTAATGCCAAGGTTGGGGTACGGCAAATGGCCATTCATGAAGTGGAGTCCTTAACGGCAGCTGGATTGAGCTATGATTGGCCAATTCCTTGTTCCGTCCTCAGAACTCTCAGTAATTTACTTTGCATCACCAATTTCCAAATAGTGTATTCAGCTATAAATTGAACAGTTTTGAATATTTGAGCAAGTTAAATTGAAAGTAATAATAATTAATAATTGATACTGACACTAGTAGCATTAATTTACGTTTGGCAAGCCACCTGGAAGTATTGGCTCTTTGTGACTACTGCAAAAACCAGGTCTCTGGGTTTCGTTATTCCTAGATCTTTTCAGGACTCGGACTCGGTGCTTATTATCTGATTTGACTTAAGCTGTAAGGGTATACCATAGCTAAAGACCAGCAAACGGCAAAGTCACGTTTTAAGGCCGGGAAGTTGGAATTACTCACGCGCGGTTCTCTTTGAGGTTACCTGGATTTTACCATTCCAATGCATACGTTGATTCTCTAACATCTCAGCTCTCCCACGAGACTCTTTTCTTTCTTTTGTCCTTCTTCACTGTCCTCGATCCGCTTGTCTCGCTTTCACTTTCCTCTGAGATATTCCCAACTTGAAGCACTGCCGTATCTTGGGTATTGTATTTATGGTCTTCGGGAGGTGTTATTACCACTTGAGGAATTGGTATTCCGAAGTGAGACCTTGAACTCTGTGTTTTAGGGTCGTCTCTTCCTTTGGTTCCTTCCGAGTTGCTTGAGCAAGTCGCGTCACGATTCTCACAATTCCCAGTGTCATCTAGTTGGGGTTCTCCTCGAGTCATCAATGCTTTACTCATCCAAGAACCGGACACAACACAATCCTCATCAGTTGTATCAAACTGCTTAGAAAGTCCTAATGCTGCAAGCCTGCGACGTTTTTCTGCCGGAGTTTCCGGATAGTCTCTAGATAAAGCATCATCCTCCTCAGAATTACGAGGCTGTTCAGAGAGTCCTAATGCTGCAAGCCTGCGATTTTTCTCTACCCTGGTTTCTGGATAGTCTCCAGACGATAAGATCACATTCCCTGATCGAGAGTGACTTTCTTCGTTCCGATTCCCAGTGTAGGTTACTGCTCGCATTTCTGCCTGCATCGAGCTCTCCTCTTGTGGATCTAAGGTCTCTGTTCGCTCTTTCGTGCCAAGTAGCTGTATTTCCCGGAGAAAATCATCCTTGGTCATTCGACGGCCGGTCCCGCCAATGGTGAAACGGACATGTCTATCTTCATCATCGTAATCGCTGTCCCTTTTTGGAACAGCCTTAGGCACTTTTCCAAAAACGTTCATGTGCTCCTTTCTTTTTGATGTTGACGAGGGAATTTCGTAAGTCTTAATGACCTCACCATCTTCATCTTCTACAATTATGGTATTTCCAAATTGATAAGCCGAAGCTGGTCCTCTGGCTGGCTTGCCAATTCTCAATTGCGCAGGGAAGGGACGTGTTGGAAAAATAGCCGATCTAAGATTCGCTTGGTTAACGCTTGTTTACAGAGGCTTGCTTTGAAGTGATGGAAACTAGTAGATAAATGTTTGCTTACTGTCCGGTTAGGCTACCGAATCCCATGCCAGAGACCCAATTGCGTTGTTTGTGTTGTAGAGGGGGCGGCGAGCCTGATCGATCAGATTTGGTCTGCGCAATATCTTCTCTTTGCCGCCTGAGAAAACCACCCTGCAAACCGATTGTTGGCAGTGTACCAGGCGGGTACTCATCAGTATCCAGGGATTTTCCCTTGGATGAGGAAAGTGTCGGAATTCGAGGGAGCCGATTCATCCAAGCTGGTTCTTCTCCACTGCCCGCTGTGTAAGACATTGTGATGGTTAGCGTGTTGATGTGTTTTCCTAAGTGAAAAAGTGGAATGGAAGATCCATGAACGATGCTGGAGCACAAGACCACAAAAGTGACAATAGGCCAGAGGGAAAGCTGCATAGGATCATCAGGGGGAGGTCTCAATAAATTGCCAGCGATTCCCGTTTTCCCAGGCTCCGAGCTGATGAGAGCCGCTGAAAAAATAGCTCCTACGCCGACCGGTCCAAAGTGTCCATAAAATAAAGCCTCTCTCCATGTTTTGATATCAGGTATCACGGGCTTCAAGAGCACGATGACTGGGAGACGCCTCAAAAGGAAAATGAGCAGTGTACCAGCAACAAGTCTCCAAGCTGATATCTGTAGCTCAGGCTTATTGAAAGAAGACCATGGTATCATCGATCCTAGAAAGACAAAGTAGGTCAGATTGAGGACCAAATTAATGGCATCTGATACATGCGACTCCATGATCTTTTCACGCCACAAGTCAGACTTGTCGAACATATAGCCTGCGCAGAAAGCCAATAACACATCATCTATTCCAAGTAAACTCCCTAGCCCAACACAAAATAGAGCGAACATTAGGTAGAAGACAAGAAAACTCTCTCTGTCTGCCGATTTCCGCTCATAGGAACCTTTCAACGCTTTCTGGGCCGCCCAACCTATGATAAGCCCAGCAACTCCAGCAACTAGGATCTGATAGATGATCGTATAGACAAAAAGCGACCGTGTCATCTCGCTTGCACTTCCAGGAAATCGAGTGAGAAGAATACCTAGCCCAAGACAGACAGCGGTGGTGACACCGTTGGATGCTGACTCTGCCATTAATAGATCCCGAATCGATTTCGGAACTCGTCGGGCGAATTTTCCCTTGCCAACTATTGTTGCAGCCATGACAGGATCGATAGCATTAAAACAGGAAGCGATTGTCATGCTTTGCTTGAACGACAAGCGCGGCACCATGAACCATACAAGCAGGCTGCAAACTATCCAGCCCCATATTACTACTGGACCAACGAGCCATAACAATGATTTCCAGTGCTTCGAGATGTAAAATCTTGGCAGTTCTAATCCAACAGCGAAACATTGTATTATAATAACAATCCTGGAGAATTCCAATACGACAACTTCAAAATTTGACCATATATTTGGATTAACAGCTTTGGCCGCAAAAGGGCCAAGGATAGCGCCGACTAGCAAGGCAATATTTGCTTCACCAAAATAGAGTTTGTCTTTGATGAATGCAGAGAAGAGCATGAACAAGCAGAGGAAGCCTCCAACAGCCAGATACAGCAGATGCACTGTGTTAGTGTTGACTTGGCTCCACATCGTTGCACTCGATACAGGTCAAAGGCCATAGGAACAACCGATGACCCTTGTGGAAAAAGAAAGAACTGCAACAAGGAGAATAGATATGACACATAATTTTCAATTTCCGGATTTGGCGAGGCTGAGCTGAAGGCATGGGAGCTTTATACTCCATAGTCATGTGCAGATAACAAGTTGTTACACATGACTGTGGGTGGGAAAGTAGAACCGCCAAACACACCGAGGCTCCCCCCTTTTTTTAATGACTATTAACGGACTCGATATCATCTCGAGATCCGCTCAACTGGTCTATTGCTTGTCGAGCAAAAGAAGTCTCAGGTCAGCAAGCTATGCAGATTGCGAGCAATTCTATACTCGGATCGCGTGGCTCAGAGAACCACATTACAACAACTTCCAATCCAAACCAGCGAGCCAGCTTTGGTATGAAATTTTGATGCTATTCACATTCAACAGCTGCACTTGCAGCTGCAACGGAATGGAAGTCCATTTTCTCTCGCAAAGAAGCCAATGAAAGATTAAGGCTCCTATTCCTAAAATGTGACGCCGCCGCCGCCACAAGATCAAGGGTCAGAGGAGGATCAGAGGAGGATCAGATAGTGGCCGTGTCTGAGGTATATATGTGATCTTCTACAAGGTATTGGGAATTTCTGTTCATTCACGTCTACTTCTTCTTGGCTTGCATCCACATTAGCGATTTCGCAGTATCTCGAAAACTTCTCCAGATCAGAACTGAAAAAATGGCTCTCCTTCCCACCCTCCCCCTCCTCATCCTATCTTATTTCCTCACCCCCGTCCTCGCAACTGACTCCAGCGATCTCTGCTCTTGGGAAAACTTGGATTCCTCTTACGGAAAATCCTACACGCCGTGGTTCCGCGGCTGGACGAATTTTGACCTCTGGCCCGGGCGGCTCCGATGAAGCATTCGTGAACAACATGGCATGCTGGTGGTACGCCGACTGCATTTTCACCCTTGCGCCTGAGACGAGGAAACAGCAATACTCGGCGATCGCTATCGTGATGGCGCTCATCCCGCTCATCTTAAAGGATATTGCGTGGCCGCATCGACGGATTGTACTCTGTTCGAGAAAGAGACATTGGGTAGTTGAAATTCTTATTAGGGCGTTAGGATTGACTCCCATCGTTCCTATGGATCAGACGGAGATCAACGAAGGACGGACGTTCACTCGTTGGGTTTCGAGGCTCATCTTAGTGCTGCTGGTGGGGTTTTTGTTGCTAGCATATGGACTGCTGGTCGTGATGGAAGTTTTCTCCAAACGCTCGAGTTTAGGATGTCCAGTGCCGGCTTTTGTCGTGCTGTGGTTCATCATCGCGCTTGCACCGGCGGCAGTCGAAAGTTGCGTTCTCGCGATTCAAAGATAGAAAGAGGCGTCCTGCACCTACATTTATCGGAGTCACGGAGTCGAGAAACAACGAGGCCATAAAGAGCGGAAATGGGAATAGAGGTAATTCAACAGTCGTAGTGTCTGAAAGTATCCAGGGCGGTGAGCAGCATTGGATCGTGCAGTTTTGCTGGGGGTTATATTATTCGGCGGGTGGGTTGATCTTTACGTCGATTATGCTGGTGACGGTGGTTGAGCTGTTTACTTGGATGCTACTTGCGGGTGTGGCTACTGTGGCGAGTAAATTGTTGGCTTATAAATTGTGTGGATATTGGGGGACGGGTTTGACGTAAGGTGAATAATGATCAAACGAGGCTGGGTAAGATGATAGCGAGGAAGGCATGGAGGCCAACAATCCAAGGCAAGATATGAAGGGGACCAGCCGTGAGAAGCCAATTGAAAGAAAAGAATATCAGGATTCCAGATTCCAGATTCCATCGTTTTGAATATATCACAGTTGTGCCATGGGATGGGCCTAGAGCCAATTGCTGTCATTTCATAGTGCATAGTTATAACAAAAGGGGTTGAGAAACTAGTCTGCTATAAAATAAAAGCGGGAAACATAAAGTCAAAGGCTAAAAGTGCACGAAGAGAAACTGGCGGCCAGGGATGAATGGCTAAAAGAGCATGGAAAATTCTTGGTATGGCGATAGAATTGGTTTAGACAAAATCGCCCTAGATACTGACATGTACTTATGGCTGGTTTGAGGTGGAGGTTAGATTCCATGATGCTGAAAAAAGTGTCGAAACGATTGCGATCTCAGGCTCTAGAAGTTTCTCAAAGAGCGATGGGCAAAGGGAGTGCAATTAAAGACTTACTTGTATGATGTGTATAGTAATAGAAGTGAGTTTGGTCAGTGCATATTGGTGACTTATTGACATTCTAGAGTTATTGGGAATTGAAGAATTGCCCAATTTAGCTTCCACTGTCATTTCATATGTAGAGTAACCTTTCTCATTGAAACAACCCACCCTGGTTTCTCTTCCTAGCGACATAAATTCCCTATCATAACGTTTTAGCTTCCACTCCAAAACTTCCCTCCTCAGTTAGCATAACAACTCACCAAAATTCCCGATATAAAAAAGCACGATCCGACCACAAACGCGAGGGCCACCTCAGCCTTAAATCTGCCGCAAGCTCCCAACCCCATGACTCCATGCCAGCTCCATATAGGATCACATAGCATCGGGATAATGAAGTCTCCCAGGACACCAAACGCGGCGATGAATAGAGCGAAGAGGATAAAATCTATTAGATACACGAGAGAAATATCCAAGGACAAGAGGTTGATAATGAAGAGGAGAGAGGATACGATGCCAAGAAGGGCTACGACGAACGTGTAGAGAAATCGGTTTCTGATCCATGAAGGAAGGACGAGGTGGGAATGATAGAAAGTGCCGGCGAGAATGGCTAGAGTGGTGCTGAGAGCAAGCTAGTTAAGTTAGAGGGGATAATGTGTGGTATTTTGTAGGAAGAATATGTACTTACCTCGCTGATTCGGAAGAGCATAGAGAGCACGCTTACTGGTGGCATCTTAAAAAATTGAGTTTGCTTGAGAAGTTATTGGAGTTTTTAGAGATGCCGACAATATAAGCAAAGTGTGAGTCCAACGTTGAACAACTTTGCAACAGGAATGCGACACATATGAATAGCTATGACTTATGTATTGGACCATGCCAACTTAACAGCATTCTTCCCTGACATAGCTCCGAAACAGTTTCCAATAAGTCGACAATTTCCCCCGAATAGTGTGTACTTATCGCGAGTGAATCCTAACTAAGTCCTCAGACCGCTGGCTATTAAGCCAAGCAACATCAAATCAACATACATACAAGCCACGCCTGCAACGGATGTCTCGGAACACTGCATTTACACCAGCTTTGATCTGTCTCGAAGCCGCAAAAACCGTGGCCAAATGACAACTCAACAGAGACCACCTTGAGTGGCGGTCAAGAACTCGTGAGCACAGGCCATTGCCATAAAGAAACTGATTGCACTTGTAATATGGCCCTCTGAAAAAGAAAAATGGTATCAACAAAAGGGGGTTTAAGCGAGATTTTGGGAAGCTCTAAATTTTAGGTCTATTAATTATACAACAAGTTTCACAACTCATCCTTGGCTTGGGGCATAACAGGTTTCTCTGGCCGTCCGCTATCCTTTTGTAGATCAACGCCATTCTTCTTTCTCCATTTCTCCCACAATGCCCAGAAGTCTTTCTCCATTGGCTTTTCCATTTGATCTGGCAACACAACTGTGTATTCTACCAATAAATCACCAAATTCAGTTTGATGGTAGACGGAATCACCGTCTTCGTGCCATTTAGGCATACCTTCTCCTACTACTCGTTGGATCTGAGCTGGTTGGATGGTCTCTCCTCGTGATCGGCTCAATTGTACGACATGGCCGTCAAGATGAGTAAGGTTTCGTGTCCAGCCGCCCATCCAGGCTTCTCTCAATGAAAGCACTTCTCTCCAGTAAAGATCATCTCCCTTCCTCCTGAAGAAAGTTCCATCTAGTTTCCCTTCATTGTCCTCATCCAGACTAGGCTCCTTTTCGGTAAGAGTAACCAATAAATCGCCTGCCACGTAATCCGGGCTTTCATCCGCATCATTTTCATACTTAATTCGATGTCCCTTAGGTGCTCCCCTTTCGATTACAAGTTGGAAGGTGTTAACCTTGCGCACGACACGACTTCCGCTGCAGACTGGACATTTATGCTTGATTGTCTTGCCTTGGCCTCCGCATTTGTCGCATTGAACTTGAACTTGTTGAAATATTCCAGGCGCAAGCTGATGTTTCTTAATAACTATTCCGTGGCCTCCACAATGCTGGCATTGATCCACCAACCCATCTGCACTACCACTACCGTCACATTCGTCACAAATCTGTTGTTTTTCAAGCTGGAATTCTGTCGAATGGCCGTTGTAGAAATCACGGAGAGGAACTCCAACCCTGACTTCCATATCTGGCCCGCGTCGTTCCCCTGCTTGGTGACCAAAGTGCCCATTACCGCCAAAAAATCGAGAGAACATATCAAATGGGTCATGATGGTGACCACCACCACCTTGCTGCCGTTGTTTCAGGCCCTCATGTCCATACTGGTCGTAGATCTTGCGGCTCTCGGAGTCGGAGAGAGCTTCATATGCTTCTGCGACCTCTACGAACTTTTTCTTCGCTTCTTCATTCCCTCTGAATATATGTCAGGAGTGTTCTTACACTTATTAGAGGGGTGCCCATACGGATTCTTATCAGGGTGGAACTTTTTGCTCATAACACGATATGCTCTCTTGATATCTCGCTCCGAGCAACTTTTATCTAAGCCAAGGAGCTTCACTTGGTCAACATGTGTACTTGCATATCCTTATAACTACTTACTTTGTAGAAATCTGTGGCACATGCTGCCAGCTGCAATATGCAAAGCACCAAAAATAATGTAGAGGTGAACCACATCTTTGCGCCAAAGAAGCACTAGCACAGAAAGAAGGTGAATTTAGTTATACTATTCAGCACAAACCATCAGAAGAAATGAGTGACAAATTACAGTGTCAGTAGTGTTACAGAAAACGAATTGGTGGTGCGGAAATTTTGGTATATATCCAAAGCCAGCCTTCAAAAGACCACGTTCATTCTTTTGTTATCGGGACAGGGGTTCTCACCCTAGTTCAACTGGTTCGGCAGGGGTATCTGCAGCCTCGCACTTTAGCCTTGTTATTCTGGCTTACCGTTAAGACCAACATGGCGATTTTGTTTGAAGTGTCGCCTTACCAAAATAGGGAATATCAAAATGTCGAGATTCGCATGATTACATTTTCTTTCCCCTCAAGTCTGTCTCCCCGTAATTGCTCATGCCCCCAATCGCTAACTTCAAGTTCAGAATTTTTCCTCTATCTGAGTAGTTCTTTTCATAGCTCTGCAAGCCATGTCATCCAAAAAGTATGCCCTCCTTCCTATGGACGACGACGATTTAGGCCCAGCCAAGGTAGAAAAGAAGGAAAAGAGCAGAAAGCGTTCCGAAAAATCAGAAAAATCAGCATCTTCTCGACGAGAGAAGCCTAGGTCTCGAAGTCGCTCGCCCCGCCGTAGAGAAGATTCCCAGCCTCGAGATGCACCGCGATCTAAGGCCATTCGCCGGAGAGACAATGAGGCAGATTTCGAGGACAGATGGGGAGACGAGGAATATCTCTCTGAGGAAACAGTTGGTGAGCCAGTGGCAAAGAGGGCGAGAATATCGCATGAAGACTCTCTATCAGAAGATGAGAAGGAACGAAGGCGCGACAAGGCGGAAAAGGAAGCATACCAGGCCCGGTTACTCTCCAAGGAGAAATCCAAAAAGGATGGAAATAAAGAGGGGAAGGAGGTCACAAGAGATG
>Ga0247734_1002284_pt1 | contig 12807 bp, 18 predicted proteins | sample UWRJL103311B2_FD_180933 | JGI IMG/M metagenome (GOLD analysis project Ga0247734, IMG submission 180933) | Plant litter microbial communities from Arlington Agricultural Research Station in Wisconsin, United States - UWRJ-L103-311B-2 | ecosystem: Environmental > Terrestrial > Plant litter >... | reverse complement strand
TGTCTGCCAAGTCTACGAGGGGGTCGTTGGGCTTAGCCTCATAACCGTACACGACTTTCAAGACACCACGACCAACCTCACTGTGATGCGCCGGATCAGAATACCGATCCATGACACATATGGAGCTGAAGTACTCACTGACGAAGAGTTGGGTAATAGTTTGCTGGATCCTTAGCTAACCTGTCCATGACAGAGACGGCGCCGCGAAGTTGCAATTCGTGATAGTTTGGCAGTGCGATGGGGTTGAAGTACTGAGCCGCATGAGATGAGTATAAAAGCCTGAGAATGATGCGTATTGTAGACTCTTACCTGATGGAAGACACGACGATGGAATCTCCACCAATCTGAATATCCTTGGTGAGCAATGTCCCATCCCCATCCCATCATGTTGTTGACGTAGTCGAACTCTGCAATGTTCGGTCAGATTATTTCGACGCATGTCAAATAAGGTAAGCTTACTAGGTCTTGAAGAGGTGTTGAAGGACCTCTTCTCCATGAGCTCATTGACGGCCTTAGCGCTGTTCAAAATGACGGTGACAGAACCCAAAACCTTTAAAGGATGTCAGATTGTGGTGTGATAGTGAGAAATGTTGAGGTAACTTACCTCAAAGGACACGATATCAGAGTTGTACTCTTTGCCCCATCGTGCGTAGGTCTCCGGGGGGTTGGTGTCCTTGACTGCGTCGAAAAAGTTACCGATGATAGGAAGCTTGGGAGGACCAGGAGGTAGCTTGAGATCTGACTTCTTCGTAAAGGAGCGGTAGGCAACGAAAGCCAAGCAGGCAGCAGCGATATAGTAAGCGTAAGTCATCACTGGGGTTTGAAGCGATGGGGTGCTGTGAGAATTTCGGGAATCCTTATATGAAGGATCACAGGAGGACCTGAGAATCTACTTGACCTCGGACGTGGTGTGAGGTGGTGGCTCCGGTAGGCGGATGCGCGGAGGGGATGGTGGATGGGATTCAACTGCCGGGCATGTTTGACTGGGTGGAACCGTCAAAACACCTGGGGTTCGCCATTCCCATCCCACTGTTTCACAAAGTTCATATTGTAGAAGTACTAGATCGTAGCCACCAAGTGCCCTTTCGTTAATTGATCTGCAGATGGGGTCCAGACATTTGTTGTAATTTCGCCGTAGGAGCGTGCAGATCCCGTGGACTCGATTAGTGGCGCCGACCTTTTCTCGTCGCTCGATGAAACAAGGCAGACCAGGTAGTACCTTACACGCTGAGCCATTCGTCCCCCGAGAGTCCGTGTTATCTCCTTCATTACAGCAGGATAGGAGGAGGCGATGATGGTGAGTTGTGGGATCAACTTCAGTCATGTGACCAGTCCAATTCTTCCCACCAACCATCACCGAACGATAGCTACCCAAAAGCACCACTGAGCTAACCTGATTCGCTGCCTTCACAAGTACTGGTACCACTTGGCACCTCCTTGCCCGCTCGTTAGCCTGAAACGTATACATTTTCCTGCAACAAGTACGCTGAACGAAAGCACTAAAATCCGCCATCAAACCCTCATTGATGCCCCGTCATCCCGCAACGCAAATCCACCAGATACGACCACTCCGAACCCGCTACTAAAGGAGAGACTGAGCTAGACCAGCTACACCAGCTCTTAAAATAATGTATCTCCGAAACTCGGACTACTACTGGGGCTGATTATATATGGCGTTCCCTGGTCCCTCTATACGCGCCTACTTTCTTCTCTTGCAAGTCTATCATGGTGCAGATACCTTTGGTGCTGGGAACGCTCGCTTTGGCATGGGCTATCTACAAAGTCCTAACAACGGGGAGAAGGGCCAGCAATCTTCCTCCAGGCCCTCCCACTTTGCCGGTGAGTGGCTCATTGCCATATCTCAGCTGAAATGGGGACCATCTAACTGGCTTGCAGTTGCTCGGAAATCTCCACTTGATGCCACAGGAGTTCTTGTTCTTGAAGTGCGCTCCTGCGTTGATCTTGGAAGAGGTGTAGCAGCTTATCATGTTACAGGTTCACGGAATGGGCGAAAGAGTTTGGCGAGATCTACTCGGTGCGTTATACTTTCGCTGCCAACATGCTATTATCTGACACTATACCTCAGATTAAAGCTGCAAATGAAACCTTCATTGTCCTCAACACCCCCGAAGCTGTACGCGAGATCTTGGAGAAAAACCAAGCTACCACCGCCGACCGACCACCCATGCACATTACTGCAGCAGCTTCAGAAGACCTGAACATCGCTTTCATGACTTCAGGTGCGCGTCTCTCATCATGAAAGCTGGCTGACTTTCGCTCATGAAACTATGCAGAGATTCCTCTGTGGGCAAAGCAACGTAAAGCCATTCGCGGTGTCCTGACCCAGACCGCTGTAGACAACCATTTGGGAACCCAGATCGCGGAGACCAGTCAAATGATGCATGACCTGCTGGAGCATCCAACAGTGCGCATCTAAGATCTCCTGCTAGTAACTAGTTTCTGATCCACGTTTCCTAGGGTGCATACGATCATATCGCACGCTCTACAGTTTCCGGTCAATTGAACATGTTCTACGGTATCAGGAGCACAAAGTACGAAGGAAGCGAAGCCGAAACTTTCTTCAAAGTTATCGATCTCTTCAATCAAGCTGCTGATCCTACTTCAAATCCCCCTGTGGACATGTTTCCCATTCTGAAATATGTTCCGGAGCGATGGGCCTCATGGAAAGCTCTTTGCCGCAAATCTGTGGACATTCGGCGCAAATTCTACTTCGATCGTTTGTTGAACCCATTGGAAGAGAAGACGAAGCGAGGAGAGGGAACGGGCTCCTTCATGGAGACTTTCATTCAGACTCTCCCCAGCCTTGGAATGACGCGGCATGAACTTGGGTGAGCATTCTTCAGTAACAAAATCGAACGAAAACTAAAGAAAAATGTAGACACATGGGTGCAGCACTGATGGAAGGTTCCTCTGAGACTACAACCACGACATTGAAGAACTTCGTCGCCGCTATGATCTCATACCCACAATACCAGGAGAGGGCCCATGAGGAGATGGACCGTGTAGTTGGACACGATCGTTTCCCGGAGCTGGCTGACATTCCAAACTTGAAATACATGAACGCGATTATCGACGAAGTGAGTTTTTTCGACCGCTTGCACTTGATAAAAAAACTCAGTTGTCCTTTAGGTCATCCGAATGAGACCTCCTTTCCCCAGTGGCGTTCCCCATGTTGCTGCACAAGATGAAGTGGTAAGCACTCTTAACTTCGTGCTCTCATACACTACCATCTAACTATTCATTCTCTTCCAGTACAAGGGCTATGTTATTCCCAAGGGTTCTATCATTTTCATGAATATCTGTATGTCTACACTATGTCTCCTCTTTCATATACCGCACTAACCTGCGCTTCTCAGGGGGTATTGGTCGCAACCAATGTATGCACTTCCGCAGTCTTATTTGTGACTGGAAAGTTCACTAACGTGCCTTTAGACGAATTTGAAGAGCCAGAGCTGTTCAACCCCGAAAGGTTCCTGAAGACCGAGTTCGGCACCAAGCCAGGCGACCGCGAACCGTATTATCACCGAGCCAATATCGCATTTGGTGCTGGGCGCGTAAGTCTTGCTGGTTATTGTTGCTCTGATGAAGAAATGGCTCATAATGGTTGCAGAGAATATGCCCTGGTGAAATTCTCGCCAAGAGGACTGTCTCTCTGAACATCATGCACATGCTATGGGGCTTCCACTTCAAGGCCAATGCTGGTTCGAGCATCCCTGGCACACTTCCCTTTGACCTCGACAACTATGCTAGAGTGAGTCTCCTTCTTACCTTGTTAACCTGATTGTAAGAGCTTTGCTGATCCATGTTCTTTTTAGCCTGGAATTGTCCCTGTGCCCAAGCACTTCGCTTGCGATGTGACAGTCCGAGGCGAAGAGAGGGCGGAGTTGATTAGAACGTTGTACGCCAGAGAGTGGGGCTCTGATTAATTATAGTGCTGTGCCCTGTATTTTAGAAGCAATCGTTATGTTATTGGAAATTCTGGCCGTCAAGTGGCCTCACAAGAAGGATCAGCCATATTTTAGCACTGCTCCAATAGCAATTCAAATACAGTGGCGGCGAAAAGGGTTGAGCTTAGTCAGCAACCGCCCCTAAAGCCAACCTAGGGATTTCGCGCCAAATAGTCATTGATTTCTTGAGGGGCGGTTGATGACTAAGCTCAGCCCTTTTCGCCGCCACTGTAGCTCCAAACACCAAATCCCACCCGGCAACTCAAGCTTCTAAGCTCAAGGCTGTATTCCCCGGGCAACTCGATTGTCTGGTGGAATCCCTTTCTAAGATCGCAATAACTTAGCATTATGCGTCTAGTAATATGTCTATGTATCTACCTCTGTAGCTACGACAATACAAGTAATATTGGACAGCCCCTGCGACTCACACTCACAAATGCGTGCGTGCGTCGATGGGTCCATGGAGATTCTTCCATCTATTGTTTACATAATCAAACCTTGATCGACTTCAAGTCGATGCCCTGACTCTTATAATTTTTTCTTTTTTCTCTTTTTCCTTAGCTATGAATCAGGTACTCATGCAGAAGGCTGAGCTATTCATGATCAGACGCTGTAGCCATCTGGTGTTTTAAATATGTAGGATCTGCGTAGACTGGCAATGCATAGCTACATTGATAGAGTCCGATTGATGCCGAACCATTAATATTGGCTTCGGCTCCCTTCGGACAAAGTCACTTTTGATGGCCGGCTTCGAAAGATGGGATTTGGGATTTGGGATTTGAGGCAAGATTCCGGGCGGTCAGACGTTCCCCTGTAGCTGCTTCAATCGGAGTAAGGCTCCAATGCTCCTCTGGGTATCTCCTATCCCTGTGCGGAATGTGAGTTATGGCAGGCTATTTTTTTCCTTTCCTTTTCGTGAAAAGATTGTATGTAATCCAGCCCTTGGTTCAACATTTTCCTGCCCAGGCTAGCTACAGCTTGTAGTCGCGATATGTTCACGAAAAAAGGAAAAAGAAAAAAAAGTCTACATACAAGTATGCGTATCGTGTTGGCAGGGTACAATTCATCTCTCCGGCACGAGTCTGAATATGATTCATAGACATGCAAATAAAGGATGGAGCGTGCTCTCGTAGACATCCTGCTTTTCCTGCTCTGAATGCAGATTGTAACATGAATCGCACCCAGCATCTGACCGTTTCTGCAGAAGCACAATCTCGTGGCTCCTCAAACCGTACTCGTGGTGCTCTGAAAATCACAATCGAGGACCATCTAAGGAGCTCGCGCCATTGGAGCCGGGCAAAGTTGTTTTATATTCCGAGTACGGGGTTACGCTCGTGTCTCCTTTTCCTCAATCTAACCTCTGAGTGCATAGGCATCCTCAGATAATAGCGGCTATCTTCAAGGTAGTGCTGAAAGATGTCAGCGTGTGGGCAGAGATTGTCTACAAGACAACGTCCGACGAGAGGTCACTACAAGGAAATGGAAGTTTAAGTGATGTACTATTGCATTTGAGCCAGTGTGTATCATAATCTCAGCGGTTAAGCTCGTGTCTAGCCTTGGCCCCCTCACATGATACTTCGGCGTATATTCCCATCGACAGGATGCAGATTGCAACCGCCTTGAGGCTTGTCAAAGAATTTGTGGAACTTCTTCATGTTGGCTCTCGCAACTCGTATTCCAAATACCTTTCAGCCAAGCTACTTAGACCAAAAGTGCTCAGCGTCGGAGACCCTGTGTACGTCACAATGCATTACCCGAGCAAATCAATGTAACATTTCTTGAATTCCTTACCGGAAGAACGACGTAAAATATGTACCGAAAAATACATCCGGAATTGAGAACTGGCACACTGCAGTAACTACGATGCCGAGCTTTGTGCATTTCAGAGTACTAATTGCTGACATTGCTAGTGCAAGTGCGAGAACAGATTACAAATATGTAATAGAGAAAATTTTGTTAGTGTACAGGAGGAACCATCCCAGAATGTGTATCAAGGCCAACCAGTTTATAATCAAGAAGGTGTGCATCTGCTCCGTCACTTGACAACACTCTTGTCTCTTCTATATCCCTCTCAATCTCGTCAATAACATCCGCTCCACCTGACATCCTCGCAACGCGACAGCAAATTGCATGCAAATCAAGATATCTATGATTTGGAAGCGGGAAAGGGTCGCGAACACCCTTTCCTGCCCGTGATACGGAGGCACGGGTTGGTAGATTAGATGCTTCATTGCGGAAAGTCACATAATCAGGAAGATCGAAGAAGGTTATACCAGGGTCAGTCATACAGACTTTGTACTTGTTAACCGCTCCCTAGGTGTACTGGTGCTCAGTAGCCATCTCGTGGCATCATTCCAATGAAGACATACTGTATATTCAAACCAGAGTTCCAGCTTGTCCATAGAGCCATGGAGCTCTCGCGTTAGCGTCAACACATTCTCCAGCCGATGGATGAGGTGGCCATTAAGGTCTTCGAGCCGTGCATATCCGAACATTTTAAGTAAATTCCACATATGTGAGGCAGAGTTAGCCTATTGGGAGAACAATCAAGATTATAGCGAATACAAGTTAGTTGAAAACCCACCTTGAGATACCCACTAGGCGTGGGATCATCGATCTGCGTGTTCATACACTCAGAGATAATGTGACATAGATGTGTACTCAGGCGGCGAGGATATTGCGGCGTTTGGCCTGGTGCTGCTTCCTGTGCAGCACGTTGAACATGTTCTGTATATTTCTGGAAGGCCATAGCACTGCCGTTATCATATGCGCCGGTCAACAGACAACGGAAACCGTCTCGCTCCAAAGCCTAAGCCGCACATTCAATAATTGCACAATGCATGGAAATAACGCTCCACACCAATTTCTTTGACATCTTGTGGTCTTTCGGCGATTGGTCTAGGTTCTGCAACAACTCATTTCTGATTTCCTCATATGCAGAGAGGGTTTCTTGTTGTGAGTCTACCGGGGTGGGGCCTACAGCATCCTTGACTAAGCAGAATATAATGAGTGTCAACTCTTGTAATCACGGGCAATACGCACAAATACGAAAAAGATATTTTCTCATGTACTCGCCCATAGAAAGAATGCCATCCTCGACAACCCCGTTCGTGTCCAATTGAATGTGTGTATTGAGATCATCTACAAACTTGCTGCGTTGTGTTTTTTCGGGCAAGTAGAGCAGTAAATATCCGACGATTCGGGTATGCACAAGCTTGCGATCTCCTTTAGGCACCGTAGTCCGGCTCATGAAGCGTCTCTCAACTTCTCTGATCCTTTGGTAAGATTGCTCCCATTGTTGTAGTTCTTGCGGGGTAGCGTTACGCTCAGCAGTAGGGAGTGGGCTATAATCCATCACAGCTGGAAGAGGCTGGGGTGCGGGAGTCGACGGCCAATTGAAGAGATATGTCGGCATCACGAAACAACGAGGAGTGTCGAAGTCGAAGTCAAAGGAACGGTCTGGCACGTGCAAATTTCACAATACGGAACTAGTTCCCGCGCCATCCCGATTTCAAAACTCTATCGCACATTCCAATCTCTTCCGCAGCGCACAATTCATGTACATGAGCGGCAACTCCAAGGGAAATTTCTGTATTTCCTTCTATCCCTAGTCTCAGTACAATGTCTCCCCGACCTTATACAACTAATTGGTCTACGAGTCTTCTTCTCCCTGGTTGACTCTGCTACTTTGGTCATTCTTTCGTGCAACCGCTACAAGACTTTCTGCGTATGCAGATGCTGCCCGCTATTTGCTTGACGTCCGCTTGCTTTGTTCTTTTCTTGCGTGCAGTGGACTCGGAATAATTTCGGTTTACAAACGCATTTATACAGTACAATATTTCCTCTGATCTTTTCGACACGCGTTGTACTTGGCTTACTGTCAAAGCCTGGTTCACAATTCGCAGTTGTCGACAGGGTGCGGCTTCTTCTTTTCAAATATCTGATCACGTCACTAACTCACAGAATAGTACACTGCTTACATCAGGTATGGCTTCGTTGAGAACATCTTCTTTGATTCTCTAGGTCTGGGAATCTCTTTCCCTTTCCCTGTCTGCACTCCATGCTAATCTTGACGCCGACGTGCGGTTCCATACCTGGAATTGACGATACAGGTATCTTGGCGGCGAGCTAAAAACAGATCCAGTATGTTCACGTTTGTCTCGAAGACGCGTATTCCAACGAACTGACGGGTCCACAGCAACATCTCTGTAGCAGTGAAGAATAAGGCAACATAGCAAGAATCGGACGTATCTCGCATTTCCTGGAACTGAGTGCTTACAAAGATATCTATGTCAAAATCTATATCAAAATCCATGGCAGACAGCGGTGCGGATGGTTCCATGGTCTTCTAATGGGATTCGACCCGCCGAAGTAAGGCCTTCTTGCTCCTGAATATCTTTAAGAACTTTTATGTTCCCTCGGCCACTTCACTCGAATTCCACTTAGACTTTACGGATAGCCAACATGTTCTCTCATCTGGAATTAGCCGGGCGCCGTCTGTCAACACTGTCAAGCTCGTCTGGGCCGATCTTGATGCACATTATGTTTCGCTCTCGCTATCTAGTCTCTGACCTCGGTTTTCAGGTATCGCAGGATGGAAGCCAGAGCTCGACCATTTTCTCCAAGCCTTTAATGTAAGTCTCCGCTTAAGTGAACATCCTGCGAGGTCCTTGTTAACTCTATGAGAGCTTGAACTGCAGATTACAATAAGCTTGAGGCTTGAAGAACTTATGCAACTTCTTCAGGTAGGCTCCCGCAGATCATATTCCAAATGCAATTCTAAACGCCTTTTACTCAGTGCTAGGCCAAGAAAAGCTCAGCGGTGGAGACCTTGCGTACGTCAAAGCTTTCCGGATTGGTTGAATTTGCCCACTGACGTTAGTACAGCGAACGTGGTTATTCGCCTCCCGTAAGGCCTTCAATATTTTACGGGAGAGAGGTAGATGTACAGAACTCAACAGAGGCATTGCTGCGCGGAGAACATGTGGCTCTCATAGGGCTTGGAGGCGTAGGGAAGACAAGCATCGCCAAAGCCATCCTCCACGAAGGTCCTATCGTCTCCGTATATGGCTCCAGACGTTATTTTGTGCCATATGATGGACAAGAGTCCACAATATCCTACGAGACCTTCTTTGCTCGTATCGCGCATGCTCTCGACATCCCCACTAAGACTCAGACGCCACGAGTTGTACTGTCACGCTTGAGGGCAATGAAAGCTCTCCTTGTGCTTGAAAACGCTGAAACATTTCTGGAGGCTAGGCGAGGAGAATCTGGTCGTATTTTAGAAGCAATTTCTGAGATAGGAGCTCAAGAATCGGTTCAGATTCTCCTCACGACTCGTAATCGAGAGTCTATCTCGCACAATTTTGCCTTCCGCCATATCTTGGTCGAGGGTTTGACAAGTGATGCAGCTCGCAAAGCGTTCGCTTCTATATATCAGCGCGCACCCGTCGATGCAGCGATCGACGCAGTATTGCTTGCCCTTGCATACCACCCACTGTCCATCAATATCCTGGCGAACGCTGCTATGGAGAACGAGTGGAAAACAGAGGAGGGGCGCGTAATATGGGAGGAGCGCAGGTCAAAAACTCCGGACAGTGGAGATGATAAGTCTCGAAGCCTGCGTGTGACGATAGAAGCTTCCCTCCGATCCGCCGTCTTCAAAGATACCTATGCAATTATGCTCAGACTCTTGCAATCCATTGCATTGCTCCCTCAGGGGATCCATAGGGATGATCTAGGTTTTCTCTTCCAAGGCATTCCCGCAATTTCGATAATAGCAGAATCCACTGCTCGATGCTGTCTTACCCACCGACAGGACAATCGCTTTACAATGCTTGCACCTGTCCGTGTATACCTAATGGACAATTATAACACCAGGCTTTCCTACGACGACGAGCTATTAACGAACCTTCGCCACTGGTATTTCCGCCCACACAAACTAGAAAGCGAATGGGCGGAACGGATCCGAAGAGAGAGTGCCAACTCTGAAAATCTCTTGTCCGTATATCTAACATCCGAACAGGTGAAAATGCACGCCAGCCTTCGGCTTCAAGTTCTTACAGCTATTTGTATCTTTCTGGAAGGCTTGGGGCACCATAACCCCCAGCCCACAAGACTCTTTGCGTTATTAGAGAACGTGAGCGAATAGTCGCCCTTCCCTTTCAAACGGGGGTTCTCTTGGAATCGCCGTCGCCGTCGCCTCACCCTGGCGAAGGTGCAGGCTATGATCATGCTATGTGGATTGGACTTGGACCGAGGCTTGGTTAATGATCTTTCTTTCCTCGCGGTTCAGACTACTGAGAAACTCTGCCGAAGTCACGGGCGGCTTGGCAGAAATGCTCTCGCAGAGTGTTTGCGAGTCAAAGGTCTCATGTATAAGGCAAGGGGGCAGGTATCGCTTTCACGAGAAAGCTTGCTCGAGGGACGTTCCATTATCCAAGGACATAGATTTCCATCCCGTGGGAGACGAATGCATATCGCAGCATTCAATGGACACCTGGCAGAACTCGCGCTTTCGAGAGGAGACATGCAAGAAGCGTTATCTATAACAGTTCTCAACCAGGCCACTTTCCAATCCATCCATCCTCTTAGCCTCATGGGGCCCTTGATTATTCGTTGCCTGATTGCCATTCATCAGAGCGATTTCCCCCATGCAAGAGCTCTTATACAGGAGGCTGTGGTATTGGATAAACAACACAACAATGAAGGGGGTAAGCTCAATCTGTTGATTGCTCGAGGAGACCTTGAGGCACGAGCAGGTGATCATAGAATGGCCATCGCCCTCTTCAACGAAGTTGTGACTTGGCACGATACTCACCATCAACTGGCCGAGAAAGCTCGACTTCAGTATAACGAGTTTGTCACTGCCCTTCAAGGAATGGCATTCTATGAAGCGGCTGATGGAAACACCGACACCGCTCGCAATCTTATGACCAGGGCTTTTGACGCTGCTGCCGAGGCCGGTCCTGATTTCTCGAACATTGGACTGCTCGTCTCCGGGTATATTGAAATGCTTGCTGGTGAACTCGAGAAAGCGAAAGGACTATTGCAATCCAACAAGTTTGCGGCGGAGGAATACCAGAGAATGGACATCATCGCAATCACGACTTGTGCATTGGGAGAGATAGCATTCTTGCAGCAGAATATAGAACAAGCGAAGAGCTCATTTCAGGCTACTAAATCGCTCTGTGGCGAAATGGGGATTGATCCTCAGCTGCTGTATACAACGCAAGTGATCCTACATTGGACGACGCCAGCTAGATATGTAGGTTGGGTCACATTTCTGGAAGGGAAGATTGAATAGCCGTGAGAGTTTATGGGAGTTCATGCATATATACTCGAAGCTAGCCGAAGTTACAGAGATCTTGGGAATGTATACATTAGTAAGAGGGATGTTATCCTAGCATAGCTCATGTAGCGGGAGAATAAAAGCAAGAAGTGGTTCCCGGGCAAGAGGAAGATAGAATCCTTGAGATGAGAATTTCCAGCTGGACTAATGCCGGTGGTTGGAAGAAAGTACCGTGCATGTGCTTCAGTCATCGCTGTATTGGGCTTTCGTCTACACTCTCATCATTAACAACCTTCTTTTCACGCGAATTCGCTGAAGCTCGTCATGGACTGGGAAGCAGAGTACCAAAGGAAGAGAACTGGGGCGTCTTCCTCTGGGTAAGCCAGCTCATTCCCAATCAGTGTGGCACACCAAATCAAGCTTGTCCTCAGAGCCTCTTCATCGCGCCAAGCACCACAACGATCACACAGTACGTTAGCAGACGACAATGAGGACGAGGAAATGGGATCCATGCCTCCACCTACGTCGTCTTCCTTTGTCGAAGATCCTTTGAGCAACGATACCACCATGACCCAGCTCATGCGATACTGGATGAATGAACGAAACGCGCCGGATATCCTGCCTGCGGAGGAGATTCTGTTGGCCAATCTGCTTGACCATGTCAGGAGACAGGTGTGTCTGATACAGCTTTATAGATCCCTGAGTGGCTGACGACCTGGCAGACAGATACCATCCAGCTCCTTCGAGGCGATCCCTCGTCTTCAACAGAGGAAGAACACATCCGAATCATGCTTGTGCAGACAGAAGTCGAACGCGTCAAATTTGTGATTAGGTCGTACGTCCGTACGCGACTATTTAAAGTGCGTGCCATTACTTGTTATTGACTCTCGTACACAGAACTTATACCTTCAAAGATCGAAAAGTTTGCCCGGTTTATTGTGACGAACGCAGAGATTCAGAGCAAAATTACTACGGCTGAGATGGCATATGCTACACGGCACGTCTTATTTTTTTCCAGATATATCCCCTCCTCAACCTGACTTTGCAATCTGAAGATTAGGCATGCACGTCTGACAGACAAACATCTCTTCTATTCCGTTCTTCAGAGTCTACCAGAGTCACAATCCCATCTAGATGACACGCCTATGATGATGCCTCCCATGAGTACGTGCTGCCATTCATGTCTGTGTCGAATCATGCCTTCCTCATCTTCTTGAATCTTCAACAGTCACTGAACCGGATAAGTCTCGACCAGTATTTGTCCACGCCCTTCGAAACTGTCCACCTTGTCGACTGCCTGAGTACGCATGTATCCTGAGCCGCGATGCACTTAAGCTGATCCTCTTTACTTGCATAGTGGGACAAGCTTGGACCTTCCGCAAGGGCAAGTCACTCTGACACCTTACTTTGTTATAGAAAATCTACTCAAGACTGGTGACATTGAGCTAGTGTAAGTGCGTTTTGTCAAGACAAATGGTTCTAGAATTTGACGATGGCCGGAGAGCTATCGCGATTCTTGGGAGGAGACAGGTTACGAGGATTAAGAAT
>Ga0247734_1002283_pt1 | contig 12809 bp, 8 predicted proteins | sample UWRJL103311B2_FD_180933 | JGI IMG/M metagenome (GOLD analysis project Ga0247734, IMG submission 180933) | Plant litter microbial communities from Arlington Agricultural Research Station in Wisconsin, United States - UWRJ-L103-311B-2 | ecosystem: Environmental > Terrestrial > Plant litter >... | reverse complement strand
TAGAGCTTCACGTAATCGCCCATCGCCTCTGCAAACAGGATATCATCCAGTTTCAGGCGGCGCACTACATTGGTATCCCTGATAAAAATAAACTCGTCGCTGGTCCATTTGACTTCCTGCTTCTGGCTGTTCACAATTTCCCGCGCTTTTTTTATGGCCTGGATAAACCTTGCGGGCATCAGTGGCTTCACCAGGTAATCTGCAACGTTTAGTTCGAAGGCTTCTACGGCGTAATCTTTTTTAGAAGTCGTGAAGATGATCACCGGCCGGCAGCTGCCCAAATTCCTGATGAGTTCAATCCCGTTCATCCCGGGCATTTCTATATCCAGGAAAAGCAGGTCAACCTCATGTTCCTGCATATAATTATAGGCTTCCATTGCACTGGAGCATTCGGCGCTAATATTGATATTGATCACCTGCCTGGCTAGCTCATTCAAAGTAGCCCTGGCAATCGGGTTGTCGTCAATAATAAGGCAATTCATATATCGTTATATTTAGTAAAAAATTGTTCTTGTTAGTTAGGAGTGATCACCGGCGTTTGAAGCGTTTCGCGTGAATCATGGCTTAAACACAGTAGGCAACATTTATGCCACAGGACAAAGATTTATCTATCAGCAAGTTGCAAAAATTTTACTAAATTCACAATAACGATATTTCGCTATTAAACGAGCTGGTTTTGTTATTTCGTGTTATATATCGTTTCCGGCGGGCGCCCAAAACGGCTGTTTTACCTTACCATTACCGGGAACCTGCAGGCATCCTTTAACACCCGGTAAAAAAGTTAAAACAATTGACCGAACATTTTACGCGCTGCCGTGTTATGTATTAAAACCAAAAAATACAGCATTATGGGATTAATCAAAACAGCAATAATTGGCGCCGCAGTTTACGGTGTAATTAAGTACGTTACCAAAAAAGATGTCAATGGTAAATCGATCGTTGATGATCTGAAGGAAAATGCACCGAAGTGGGTAGATGAGGCTAAACGGATCAAGGATGACTTTATCGCTGAAAGAAGGATATACGATGAGCCTATTTAACAATCAGGTATCTGCTAAAAAGTCTGGTCAATAGTAAAGATCCCGTAGATCTTTACTATTGACCAGACTTTTTTTTTACAGGCCGGGCTGCTTTAACCTTCCTCCAACCTACCGTCATGCCCATGCCTGTTGCGCCCTACAGGCCCCTGCTCTCAGCTAAAGATGCTTTTAGACTTTTTGATTGTCTTCTCCAGGTCTATCCCTTTCCCCAAAACACCTTTAAATAAATCTCCTTCAGCCTTTAACCTGTCTATCGCATTAAAGATTGTGAAGTGTTTCATGGTTAATCCGGGTTTTACTTCATCCCAGTGCAGCGGCATAGATACCGTGGCACCGGGTTTCGGCCTTAAGGAATACGGGCCGGCAATGGTAGCACCGGGACGGTTCTGCAGAAAATCGAGGTACATTTTTCCATGACGCTGTGAGATAGACCTTTCCAGCGTAGTAAAATCAGGTATCTGATCATGCACCAGGTTCACGATGAGCCTTGCAAACAACTGCGACTGGTCATAGGTATACTTCGCCGCCATCGGGATATAGATATGCATGCCCGTAGAACCCGAAGTTTTGCAGAAAGACGGTACATCGAGTGCGTCAAGCACCTTCTTTACTTCCAGTGCTGCTTCAATCACCTGGTCGAACGTATTCTTATCCGGATCAAGGTCAATCACACAGTAATCCGGGTTATCCTCTGACTGCACCCGGCTGAACCAGGGGTTCATCTCTATACAGCCCAGCGAGGCCATCCACAAAAGGCTTGCCTCATCTGTGCCCACCAGGTATTCTTTTTTCTCGCCCTCGCCATTGGTATAAGGAAAGGTTTTCACCCAGTCGGGCGCCTTGCCCTTCACATCTTTCTGGTAAAAACTCGGCCCGTGAATGCCATTGGGAAAACGGTTGAGTGACATTGGCCTGTCTTTCAGGTAGGGCATAATGTACTCGGCCGCCTGGTAATAGTAATTGAACATATCACGTTTAGTAACCTTATCTTCAGGCCAGTATACCTTACTGAGATGTGTAAATTTAAGTTCATGCCCTTTCAGTTTCCTCACCTGGGTTTCGTCTTTCGGATTGAGCAGCGTTTTCCTGTCCTTATCTTTCGCAGGCTGTACCATATCTTCCGGTTGCATCTGCTCATCACGATGAACCTTACCTCCCGATGGCTCCTTTTTCTCAGGCTTAGCATTTTTAGCAGCCTGCACCTTATCATTTTTTGCAGCATCTTCCAGTCCAGATTCCACCTCTTCTATCGCAGCTTCGGTAGGTACCGCCACTTCACGTACCACTTCCTTTGCGTTTTTATCCACCCGCATTCCCTGGAAGGACGGATGCCTGAACACCCCATCGCTGGTCACCTCCGAAAAAGCCACCTCGCATACGAGTTCCGGCTTTAGCCATGTGGCTTTCGCCTTTGGGGGATTGGGGCGGAACCGGGAAGGTTTATTCACATCGGGCAGCGTATCAAACGGACTTTTATCGGTTACCAGGGGTTTAAACTGTGCTATCATTTCTTTCTGCACCTTATCCGAAAATCCGGTCCCTACTTTCCCTACGTACTGCAACGCGCCATCCTCATACACGCCCAGCAAGAGGGAACTGAATTGCTTGGAAGTATCTTCATTTTTGGTGTAACCGGCAATCACTACCTCCTGCCGCTTGTGCACCTTGATCTTCAGCCATTCCTTAGATCGGTAATCGGCCAGGTATACACTGTCTGATTTTTTGGCGATGATCCCTTCCAGGCCCATTTTCTGAGCGGCGTTAAAAAAGTCGATCCCACTGGCATTGAACACCTTACTCAGGCGTATCCTGTCGTCATCCACGGGCAGCACTTCCTTCAGGATGGCCTGACGCTGATTCAAAGGCAGGTCCATCAGATTTTTACCTTCATACCAGAGCAGGTCGAACACATAATATACAAGATCACCGTCCGCTTCGCTCCGCCAGTTCTGCAAATGCCCGAAATTGGAGATCCCTTTTTCGTTCAGTACCAGGATCTCACCGTCAACCACCGCACTGATGTTCCATTCCTTCAGCAATTGATAAATAGGGTAAAACTTCTCGTTGAAGCTTTTGTTATTGCGTGACAGTAATTCCACATCTCCCTTTTTCACAAAACCCAGCGCGCGGTAGCCGTCCCATTTCACTTCATATACCCAATCCGGATCATCAAAAGGCTCGTTCACCAGCGTTGCCAGCATAGGTTTCATGCCTATGGGGATATTGGATTTGGGTAGTTTTTTTAGCAGCGCCGCTGTATCTTTAGCGTCAGCTCCAGCCATTTTAACAGCTTTACTTTTACCGCTCGCTTTGGCTTTTTCAACAGTTTTATCTGCTGCGGTTTTACTTTTTTTTATACTTTCCTCGTGCCCGTTTTTCCAGACCTTTTCACTGCCTTTTTCAACGGCTTCAATTGTTTTTCCTGACAGTACGGATTCATCCTGTTTCGTCACGTCCTTTGTTGAAGCGTATTCATCATTGTGTTTAATCATCAGCCAGGCGTTGTCTCCCATACCGTGGGTCTTTACCAGGGCAAATTCTCCCTCCAGTTTTTTTCCGTGAAGTTTTATTTTGAGCGAACCCGTTTCCAGCTGTTTCAACAGGTGTTTTTCCTGTGCTTTTTTCCCTTTGATCTCTTCTATCGGCTCATAGGTGCCTTCATCCCAAACAATCACTGTTCCGCCGCCATATTCACCTTTTGGGATCAGTCCTTCGAAATTCCTGTAATCATAGGGATGGTCTTCCACCATCATTGCCAGTCTTTTGGTTTTCGGGTCTGTAGAGGGCCCTTTCGGCACTGCCCAGCTTTTGAGCACGCCGTCCATTTCCAGCCTGAAGTCATAGTGCAGGCGCGAAGCATCATGCTTCTGGATCACAAAAAGCAAACTTCCTGTCTGTTTGGTTTTCCCCGCTTTAGGTTCCGCGGTTTTCGTGAAATCCCGCTTGGCAACGTATTTAGATAAGCTCATGACGAATGAATTTTCCTATTAAAGCTTTGAAACACCTAAAAGGTTTTTATCAAAAAATATCTTTTCATCATTGTGATGATCGATCAATAAAATTTCTCAGGAATGTAACCGACTTTATACAAAACTAAACAGTTATATATGTTTTAATAAACTTTAAACAGCAGTTGAAACACATATTTATAGCTAAATGGTGTAATCACCGGTTTAATTATTCATATTTGCAAAAATAAATCTACACCATGGCAGATGATCAGGTCAACCTCAGTAACTGTGATACAGAACCCATTCACATACCCGGCCAGATTCAATCCCACGGTTTTTTAGTAGTTGTTGATGCAGCCCGCCAGATTCAATTCTGCAGTGACAACATCGAACAGTTCCTGCCAGTCACAGCTGCTGAACTGTTACAGAAACCACTGCAATTCCTGGAAGAGAAAATAGGCTACAGCCTGAACCCCGCTTTCATTACTGATCAGCTTAATTTAGCTAAAGACGCGATAAAGTTTGACCAGTTTAACCCCTTTGCATTTAACCTCGCCGGTGTGCCCTATCATTTGATCATTGCCCTGAGTGGCGGTTATCACCTGCTTGAATTTGAACCCGTGGCTGCCACTGCGCCCATGGATATCCAAAAAGTGATTGGCCATACCCTTTTCGAGATACTTGGCAAAAGGGAACTGCAGGCACTGCTTGATGATACGGCTATCCAGATCAAGAGTATTACGGGCTATGACCGTGTGATGGTGTACCGTTTTGCTGAAGATGGCCATGGTGAAGTTGTGGCCGAAGCCAGGAAAGAGGAACTGCCTGCATGGCTTGGACTGCATTATCCTGCATCTGATATTCCCAAACAGGCCAGGGAACTCTATAAATTAAAACTGACCAGGCTTATTGCTGATGTAAACACTACCCCTTCCAGGATTTTGAGTTCCGGTACAGACCCTGAACCGCTGAACTTAACGAACTCCCAGCTGAGGGCCGTGTCTCCCATCCACATCCAGTACCTGAAAAATATGGGGGTGAGCTCAAGTTTCAGTATCTCACTGATCTATAAAAATGAACTATGGGGGCTGATTGCCTGCCACCATTCGAGCCCCAAGTTTATCGATTACAAGTCGAGGCAATCTGCAAGGCTGATCGGGCAGATCTTATCCTCTGCCCTTGAATACCGGCAGAACGATAAGATTCAGCAGGAACAGGAAGAATTCATCTACCATTCCAAACAGCTTTTCAGTCATTTAAAAGAAAACGAAAATATCGAAGCGGCGCTGACGGCCAACAGCAGCACAATTTTGAATATAGTGCAGGCAACGGGCGCCGTGCTGGTGTACAACAACAAAATTACCCGGCTTGGGGCCACACCTAACGCTGCGCAGCTATCCGGCCTGATCTACTGGATCCAGAAGAACATTTCCCGCGCGCTCTATCATAACACCAGTATCTCTGCGGTTTACCCTCCGGCGTGGTTCTTCAGGGATATTGCCAGTGGAATGCTGGTTTGTGTGCTCTCAAAAGAGATCAAAGAATACATCATCTGGTTCAAGCCCGAGGTCATTCAAACCGTCAACTGGGCCGGCAACCCCAATAAACCTTTTGAACCACAACAGGATGAAATGCTGCAGATCTCGCCGCGGCATTCCTTTGAAGTATGGAAACAAACCGTAACCGGGACCTCTGCAGACTGGACCGCGCAGGAACTCAAATCTGTCATGAATTTAAAGGAGGAGATCATTTACATCATCAATGCCAAAGCAAGTGCATTAAGGATATTAAATGAAAAGTTAACCCTGGCTTATGAAGAGCTCGATGCCTTCAGTTACACCATTTCCCACGATCTCAAAAATCCGGTGGCCGTCATTAAAAGTTACGCGCAGCTATTGGAAAGGGACAAGAGCCTGAGTCAGCAGGGGAAGGATTTTTTAAAGCGTATCAGTGACAGGGCAGATAAAATGAACGTCATGATCAGTGAAGTACTGAATTATTCAAGAATAGGAAGGCTTGATATTGACTATAAAAGCGTTGATATAGCAGAATTGGTCAAAGATATCATTGCCGACCTGAAATTACTCTACGCATCACCTGATCTGCATATCAGTACCGGAGAAATGCCCATGCTGCATGGCGACCGTACCATGATCCAGCAGGTATTTTCCAACCTGATCAGCAATGCCATCAAATATAGTCAGAGCTCCCGCCCGTCAATTATCCACATTGAAGGTGAAATCAACGGCGAAGAGACACGCTACAGTATCAGAGATAATGGTTTGGGTATAGCCCCTGCAGACCACCCCAAACTATTCGAGTTATTTAACCGGCTTGACAATGCCAAAGGCATTGAAGGTTCTGGCGCGGGCCTGGCAATTGTCAAAAGGATCATCAATAAACACCAGGGCAGGATCTGGTTAGAGAGCAACTTAGGCGCGGGGTCTGTCTTTTACGTGGCCTTCCCTCATCCTACACCGGCTCATCCATAAGCAGGGAGTCTTCCAGTGCATCGGCAATGCTGTCCAGCAGGTTTTGTTCCGAGAATGGTTTCAGCACCACACCGTTGATCCCCGCCAGCAGGTATTTATCGCGGTCTTCCTTTAACACATTGGCTGTCAACGCCAGTATAGGAACCGAGGCCTTTCCGCTTTCATGGTATTCACGGATCAGTCCGGAAAACTCTACCCCGCCCATCTCGGGCATTTCAATATCGGTAAGTACAATATCGTACCGGTTGGTTTCAAAAAGCGAAAAGGCTTCCGTGCCATTTTCTGCAATATCATAGGCAACATCCCACTTTTTCAGGATGGTAGTGAGCAGCAGGACGTTCAGTTTGTTGTCTTCCGCAATCAGAACATATTTCCCGTTCAATGACGCGTGCCTTACCGGGTCATCAATAGATTCCTTTACGAGGCAGTCCGCCATATCAACCACCTCAAAAGGCAGGTGGAACTCAAATACGGAACCTTTACCGGGCTCACTTGCCACCATGATCTTTCCGCCCTGCATCTCCACTATCTTTTTGGAGATCGCCAGCCCCAGGCCGGTACCTTTCTGCGAAGCCTTTTCCTGTGCAGAAACCACCTGTGCAAACTCGCCGAAGATCAGCGGAAGATTCTCCCTGCTGATACCTACCCCGGTATCCTGAACAACAACATGTAAGATCCTGAAGCCTTTTTCACCCTCAGTAACAAAGGCCTTCAGCACCACCTTACCCGCTGTAGTAAATTTAATGGCGTTGCTCACCAGGTTAATGATCACCTGTTTCAACCTGAACACATCCCCTTTTAAACACACATCTTCCCGCAGGTCAAATTCCTTTTCCATTCCTATCCCCTTGTGGTCTGCCTGGATGCTCAGTCCCATAAAAACTTCTTCCAGGGTTGCATAGGGATTGAAGGGCGCATGTTCAAAACTCATATTCCCGGTTTCAAACTTCGAAAAATCAAGGATCTCGTTTACCACTTCCAGCAATAGCTTTGAGGAGCTGCTGATCGCGCCGAGCTGTTCTTTCTGGACTTCATCCAGCCTGCTCTGGCCCAGCTGTTCCGAAAATCCGATCACCGAATTGAGCGGCGTACGGATCTCATGGCTCATACTGGCCAGGAACGCACTCTTTGAGCGGGCGTATTCTTCAGCATTCTGACTGTAGCTGATGATGTCCTCCTCGTTTCTGAAGATTTTCCAGATATTATATAAAATGATAACGACCAGCGATGTTAAAAACAGAAATATCACCCATGATAACCTTTTGAATTTAAAGACGATATCCTGGAGGCTGTCGTTCAGGTCGTTCTTTCCGTTTGTAATATAATGCTGCTCTGCCTGTTTGTATTTTTTCAGGCTCGTGATGATCTGATCAATCAGCCCGGTATTGATCTTGATAATCTCCTGTTCCGATGCCCTCAGCTGGTTGTCAGTCCTGTAGATCTTATTGAAATGCTTCCTCGAAACCATTGTCCCGTTGGGGATAATGGTGGTGCGCACTACTTTTGTAGCGATCTTTTTCTCCACCACCGTTGGTGATTTCTTTTCTTCCAGGGCATCCCTGAATGACTCGTCTGATTTTTTTGCTGAGAAGGCTTCAAAAACACGTGCAAAAAACCTCTTTTTAGGTAAATTCTCTTTAGGTACGGTTTTGATCGTATCAATTTTTACCTCGCTGATATACTTGCTCACCACCGGTACCTTCATTGGCATCGCCGCGGCTTGTTCTATAATCACATTGATCCTGCCTGCAGAGCGCATCAGGGAGTCAGACAAAAACTTCAGTTTGGTATAGTTCTCCGTTTTGGCCGTCTTCTCCATCATCAGGTGTTTGAAGTTCCTGGCGGGGATGGCCGAGCGGTCATTCACATTCAGCTGGCCGATCACCTGGTTCACGAATTTGATCTCGGCAGAGAAGCGGTTAAAATACTTATTATCAGAGGTCAAAGCATACAGTCTGCTGTTATTATCAGCACTGTATAAACTGATCAAACAATTGTCAATCATCGCTGCGCTTTCTCTTGCCAGGATCATTTGGTGTATATTATAACGTACGCTTTCTGCCCTGCGATAATACAGGTACAGGTAAAACGAACTGATAAATAATACAACAATAAGACAAACAATTAAAGCATAACGTAATATCGGAATCTTTCTAACCGTTGAGATCATATGAGCAGCATATTTATATAAAACTGAAGGAGAAGAGGCGTGTATAAAAATTTCAGTTAACAGGAGTTTGCAAGGAAAATGCCAACACTTTAAAAGTGCGGTCCATTCCCAAACCAGTTCCCATCAAATATAAGCAATCCATCAATTAAGAAGACGTTCCTGCAATGTAAGAAAAACAATAGATATCAGAAGTAAACCAGCTGACTGCTAGTTAAAAAGACCGGCGCGTTACTCAAAAGATTTCGAAAAAAAACAACAACAATGAGTATTCCCAGTTTGTTTGTTTTTTCTAAACCAGATTGTTAAAATTTACGTAGTGGACCGTTTACAATGCACTACAACTAGATGATATCAGACCTTAGAGACAATCTTTTCGGCCACAGAGTTCTTATTCTTCTTCCAGAACGGACGCTTGCGCCGCTCATCCTCCGAAGGCTCATCACCCAGTAATTTGCCCCAGGGCTTCAGTTCATTGATCCTGTCAAAGATGATCTTCAGGATAGCCACAAAGGGAATGGAAAGGAACATGCCGGAAACACCCCAGAGGGCCCCTCCCAGCAATACGATCAGGATGGATACCAGGGCGTTGATCTGCACCTTTGAAGATACGATATTGGGTACCAGGAAATTATTATCGATAAACTGGATGACGGCATAAGCGCCAACTATCCCCAGCTGTGTAGTATAGCCGTCTTTTGTCACCGTAGCCATCAGTACCGGCAGCAGGATTGCAATAATTCCGCCGATGTAAGGGATCATATTTAAAATGGCACCTATCACCCCAAAGAGGATGGCATATTTAACCCCCAGCAACAGCAGCGCTGTGGAGTTCATTACCGCTACGATGCCAGCTTCGATCAGCAGCCCCACCATATAACTCTGGATGGCGAGTTTGGTTTCGCTGAGTACATCGGCCACCTTCTCAGAGTTCTCTTCTGCAAACACTTCATAGAGAAAATTCAGCATCTTGGTTTTGTACCACAAATACAGGAATACATATACGGGGATTAGGAATACCACTCCCAGTATGCCTATGGCAGTACCCAGCGTCTGCCCTACCAGGGCTTTACTGTTATTGACTGCCTCATTGATCAGCTGCACCTGTTTCTGGATGCTGACGCCAAAATCCTTCTGCAGCCAGTTCTGGAACATGACCAGCAGGTGATTGAACTTTTGTGACAGCATCGGGAAACTCTGGCCAAACTGGGCAATCTGGGTGGAGAGAAAATACACCACTGCCACTATCAGCACCAGTGCAATAAACATTGACAGTATGATCGCCAGCATTTTTGGCATTTTCCTTTTCTGGAACCTGTTTACCAGCGGGTTCAGCAAAATGGCGATGATCAGCGCAAAGGCCAGTGGCGTAAGAATATCCCTGAGATTACTCAAAGTATAAGTCAGCAGTATCAGGCCGAAAAGCACTACCGTACTTTTCAGGTAAAAAGGATATTCTTTAACGGGCATATCAGTATTTATTGTTGGATAACAGCGTCTTTCTCAATTTGTTTCAGCCCTGCCCAAATGTATTGCTCTTATAGTTTATCCATCTTGAAAACCGATGTAATATTGTCATTTGAAGTGCTCGTCACCTTGAGGTCGTTGATCAGCCCTGTTTGCAGGCTATATACCCAGCCATTCACGCTCAGTTTCTTTCCGTTTGCCCAGCGGTTCTGTACGATAGAAGTTTTTGTCAGGTTGAAAACCCCCTCTATCACGTTCAGTTCAACCAGCTTGTCAAAACGTTCTTTCTCATCCGCTATCGCATCCAGCGTTGTCGCATACATACGGTAAATATCTTTGATATTCCTCAGCCAGTTGTCAATAATTCCGAACTGCTTATTTCCCAGTGCTGCCTGCACACCGCCGCAGCCGTAATGGCCAACAACGATCACATGTTCAACTTCCAGTACATTCACTGCATAATCCAGTACGCTCAGCATATTCATATCCGTGTGTACCACCACATTGGCGATGTTACGGTGAACAAAGATATCACCCGGAAGCGTATTGGTGATCTGGTTTGCAGGCACCCTGCTGTCTGAACAGCCGATCCACAATATCGGAGGTTTCTGCCCCGCTGATAGTCTGTCAAAATACGTAGGGTCTTCAGCCAAAGTTTCTGCTACCCAATCCTTATTGCCTTTTAAAAGGCCTTCATAAGTAATCTGCTCGCTGTGATGTTCAATTTTTGCACACATAAATTTAGTATTAACAGGCTCCAAGGTAATTATTATCTCCCAATTTTTCAGCCTGCCGGGAAAAGTTTAGCACTCAAAAAAAGAATTAACCCAATCCATTAAAAGTTACAACGAATCTTTAAAATACAACAATGACCAACAACACGAAAATACTTGTAGCATTACCAAATATTGTTGCGTTTAACCTACAAAACATCACTAATAATAAAATTACATGAAAAAAATCGCATTACTCCTATTTCTAGGTTCAGTGTTGTTCCTGGGCTGCACAAAAGACCAGCCTGACGTACACCATCCTGACACCAGCGCAAAAGTTGACGGAAGCTGGATGTTAAAAATCCGGCAGGGCGCCTACAGTGGGGATACCCTTCTTATTCATCCTTCCGAAGTGCTTGAATTAAAAGATTTAACCTACCGGAGGTACACAAAGGATGGTGTCAGCGCAACCGGAACCTATAAATTATCCGTAGAAAAAACACCGAAAACCCACGTAGACATGCAGGTTCTGGTATTTGACAATAAACCAGAAACAAAAGTATTCGTAGAAGTACTGAACGATGAACTGGTGTTTGACTATTCGCAAATCGCTACAGATGTCGGCCAGGCAATCTTCGCAAGAGGAGAAGTCACCATCCTGAAGTAATCCCCAGACATCGAAGCGGCCCTGCACCGGATGCTCTAAAAATAAGTCAAGAGAAATGAAGCTTTCAGGCTAAGGCAATGGAATTGCTAAACGCAACAAGAATTGTGTAGCAATCAGGCAGGAAGAGAAAATGAAAAAAGAAAAACAAGATCTCCTAACGCACTTGCAAAGCCGCCCTGCCCCCGGATCCCCCCTAACAGGCAGATGAAGGGGTAAGCGATTTGCTAAGGCGCCTGTAAGGCCGCCATGCTACAGAGGATCTTGAAAAAAATGGGTCTCTCTTTCAATGCCTTTCCGGCTGCGCTTCAGCAGCCGGCAGCATTGAAAGAGAGATCCATTTTTTTCAGCGAAGCCAGAAGAACTCTAAGCAAGACGCTCAATTACCCCTTCTTCGGCCTCACATTCCCAATTACTACTTCATCTTCAAAAATATATATCGTCCTTGAATTAAACGGCCATAATGGTTTATCCTTCGCGTTCTCCAGTTTAATAAAACTTTTCGCCTCGTCCAATGAACTAATCGTCTGCTGCTTACCAAAAGGCAGCAAAACATATTCGTCATAAAACCCACTGAAGTTCTCTTCATGACCCGGTTCAACATACCCTATTGTTATCATCTTATTGATTGTTAAATGTGTACGAATATACCCATTTAAAGCCAGAGTGAATTTCCTGTTAACAGCTACTGCAAACAGCTCATTCTCAGGTCATGTAAACAACCAGTTTCGGATAGTGAACATTCAGCCCCTGATGCTGATAACTCAGCTCTTCAGCCCCGGGTTCCTGAATAAAAATGAGATCAGCACCCTTGCACTCAAAATCCTGCCACTTTGTACAAAGTTCTGCAGCAGCACATAGCGGCTTTTAAGATACAGGCGGGTCCAGGTAAAAATGCTCAGGAACAGGATTGCCGCTACGGTTTCCAGGTAGATATGAAAAACCACTGCCGAAAACAGAATATACAGGTAAAAGAACAGCCAGTCAAATTCAGTGGGCAGTTGAAGGCCAAAAAATTTGATCCTGTCATTCAGCGGCTGGATATATGTTTTGAAGAGATCAGGATGGTAGAACTTTCTGAAGAACAGCAGGGTCAGAAAGAATATGGTCAGCAATAGCCAGCCTGTGCTGATCATATTTTCTTTTTGCTGAAGGAATAAATAGATATCAAAGATGATCATTGGGCCGGGTTTCTCGCCAAAGGTTGTCTGATGGGCGTCCTGTTCAAAATTACCGATCACTATAAACTTCTTGTAATGCAGCTGGTCCATCATCCCGTTCAGGTTTTTCTTTGCCGAGCTGATTACCCTTTGTA
>Ga0247734_1002282_pt1 | contig 12812 bp, 9 predicted proteins | sample UWRJL103311B2_FD_180933 | JGI IMG/M metagenome (GOLD analysis project Ga0247734, IMG submission 180933) | Plant litter microbial communities from Arlington Agricultural Research Station in Wisconsin, United States - UWRJ-L103-311B-2 | ecosystem: Environmental > Terrestrial > Plant litter >... | reverse complement strand
CGGGGACATACTGTCAGGATACACTGCAGTCTTCTGCACCCTTTTGTTTGCTGGTAATGGTCGATATATCCGTACGTTCATCCGCTATGATAGCTTGAACGACAGGAGACTGCCATTCAGTCCAGATAATGCGCCGGCAAATCTGCCAACCACACCCGGAGATCCTGACTTTCTGCGCAAGTTCTGTAACGAACAATGGAGATTTTGCGTACCCACCCTGGAGAATGTCACGGACAGGTGCTTCGAGATCAAGCGGATCCTGCCAATTATTTATAAGAAGAGCATAGCTGGGGGAAGTGGGGCCAGTGCTAACCTCTGGCTGATCAAAATCTATCCCTCATACAACAAGCTTATTACAGAGGAAGAGAAGCTAGTACGTTATTGTCTCACTGCATATTTGGTTACGGCAACTGACATCTGTCTTGCAGCGACTAGGCCCCGAATTCGCAAACACATTCGTCATCAAGGAATACTCGACCTCTGATGCGCGAATATACTACGAGACTGAAGCTTCTGCTTTCAGAAGAATCGGACCCCATCCGAACATCATAAGGTTCTATGGAAGCTTCACACGAGGGGAAGAGAACTTCAATGTTCTGCTTGAACATGCAGATGTGGGAACTCTCAGGACCTTCTTCGCGGAGTCAACTCCACCGACAAATGAAGAGAGTGTCAAAGAGTTTTGGAAAAAGATATTCCAGCTCATGGCAGCCTTACTGCGTATACACGAGATAGAACCCGAAAACCCAGAAGATCCACAAATGTTTCAAGGGTGGGTATTCGTCCCAGTTGGAAAGTCCTCCTGCCGCAACTGTGCTAATCGATTTACCTCAGCTTTCATCAGGATGTCAAACCTGACAATATTCTCATTGTAAGCAATGGATCGAGAGATTTTAAAGATTGGGAGTTCAAACTTGCAGATCTTGGTCTGAGTCACTTCGAAGCGAAAACCCGCCCTGGAGACAATATATCCGCAGACGATAAATATGGTACCAAGACATATGGTATGATAATTTGTGTCAGCCAGCACTTGTAATTGCTAACTTACCGCGTCAGGAGCACCGGAATGTTCGCGTTTTGATCGAACTCTTGCGCAAAGTCGGCTCAAAATCAAGCAGAACATTGATATATGGTCTCTCGGATGCATATATAGCGAAATAATTCGTTGGCTAGCTCATAAGAGCCCTGGACTTGATGCATATCGTGAAGAACGAAAAAAGGAAATTGCTGATAGCTACGCCGTCGGCGCTAAGGATTGTTTTCATAACGGAGATACGGTTCTCGAAGCTGTTCGAAGATCCAATTGTCAGGCTCTAGGGGATTTTGCGCACGGAAGTTTTATCAATCCAGAAATCGTTGCAATGATACATGACATGCTAAGCATCTCTGAAGAGCGACCCACTGCTTTGACTCTCTGGAGAAAGCATAGCAGAATAATCATGGACGCTGAGAGAACGCTGGTGGACAGAAAGAATAGGGCTTCTTCTACAGATACTTCAGACAGTCAAAATCAAGGAATGTCGAGGAGTTTAACACAGTCAATGCCCCGTCCATCATCTGGTTTCTCACTTAACGGCTACCCCCCCGACTACCACTCACAAGTGCCTGTTGTCCTTGAAATACCTGCAGTCACTCCAGATACTCCACAAAGAGCCACTGGAAGAGCCAGCCACTGGGAGGAGAGAGGCTTGGAAGAGCAACGTGGCAGTTCTCAACCCACAATCGGATCAATACAGGCGCAATTCGAAACGATTAATATGATACAAACTTCGCCAAGGCTGTCACAACACGAGTCTTCCCAGTCATCGACAACAACAACATCATTACCATCACCACAATCTCCACCTGGCGCAAACAGTCCATCACTTTATTCTGGTTTCTATCCCGACCCACTCCTCCCGACCCCCCCATCGGCATCACGCCAATTCACTAATACTTCTTGGGCAAATGATGCTAAAGAAGCCCAATATCGGTACCACAATGAGGCAGCTATGCACGAGTCAAAATTGCAGCATGGGGTTACTCAAGGCTCACCACCTCCAATCACTCAACACAATGCATCATATGAAAATAGAACCGACCATTTTAATCGCATAGGAAGTCAACACGGCCATAGCACCTCGGCGAGACGAACAACCAACACTAGTGCAAATCCGCTTTACGTTGGTGTTGGTCAGTCGCCAGTCGCCAGTGGGGTAGCACATATTTCTGCTCATCCCATAGTAACGACTCCTAGCCCGCATGATGATTCTAGACCCCAGGCCTGGCCACCACCAGATACTACAACTAGATACCAGACCGATTATATAACCCCGGCTTCCATTCAACTAAATGGAACTTCGCAGAACTCAGTGGACCAGCTCCCTTACATGACCATATCCCAAGCTTTAGACTGGAAGTGGAATTGCAAAAGTTCGAAGTCAGTGGATCCTTCGTTGGATAAAAACCTCCAAAAGCGTCTTGCAGGTAGGGACCATGTAAGAAACCTCTGATCGCTGCGTATTTTCTCATGCCTTCTAATCTGCTGCTTCAGGTGTTTCTTATTGATGATGCAATAAGCATGGCTCCATATTGGGACGAGGTGGTCAAACTACTCGAGGCATTGTCGTATATTCTGAAACGTATAGACAAAGATGGACTAGATCTCTACTTTACCAATTCCGATGACTCTCTAAAAAGTATCAAAAAGACCACTCGAATGTCAGCGACGGTAAGAGGTCACAAGCCAACTGCACAAAAATCTACGACCACAGACATCAACATCCGCTTAAAGAGCATACTCTATGGCTACACAGAAAAGTTAGAGAGCAGAAATCCACTTCGTATGACACCTAAGCCACTCAGCCTGTTTATAATTACCAATGGTGTATGGGAGTCAAATTGTACTGCCATAGAACCAATTGAGAATGCTGTCAAGACACTCGAAGCGCTGCGGAAACACAAATCCCAGATTGGAATTCAATTCATCAGTGTTGGCACAGATTCCATTGGACTTAACCGTCTAAGACATCTTGATGATGGTCTTGGCTTGAATAAGTGGGTTCTTTCTACGTCTTCTTCTCTACGTGGCTGATATCCTTTTAGAGACATTGTGGATACGGAGCCATCAGATGGGAACGTGTGGAAGATGCTGCTTGGATCCGTCAATGAAACTATGGATGCTTCGGATGGTAATAGGAACCGCTATAGTACAGTCTCTACGATTCCGAATAAGCAACAATGGATATAGGTGCCGAGAAGCTAAGTGCCTGATGAATCTATCACATGTGTCTCCATGTTGATCCATGTATATATTGCGCACGTCCGCTTGCATGTCGTTTCGAAGGACCTGTTGTTTTGGGGAATTAAAAATTCTATCATGGAACGGGGAAAAATGGAGTTATGTATTTGGAAGCACTCAATGGGGTATAATATAGGTACTGTCGTTGTATATATATATTTTCCCCCATTGGGACGCACCGACCACGTGATCACTCGATCCACATACCGCTCCCAAGCCACGTGACCCAATAATCTTCAGTGAAATATATATACCAACAGTAGCGATATATACAGACGATTGAAATTCAATTCAAGTCAAAGGATTCCCTCATTGCTATTATGATTATAATAAATTTCATGTATTTTCCTGTCTACTTAAGTGACGCGAATATTGTAAAAGTCGTGGCAGACTGAGGATTAGTAGTGACAGAGAAGTATAAGGAGCCTCACACTAACCCCCCTAAGTAATACTAGTTTCGTTAAACTATATAACCTTCTTCTAATTATCAAGTGTCTAATACTCGTAATCTAAATACTACTTCAGCCGAGTGATTTTATTAGCTTCTGTATGGCCTGGTTTTTTTAATAAATAAAGAAACAATAGCAATAATCTTAGCTATAAAAAGCTCTCGGGTTGTAAAATTCTTAAATATTATATTAATAATCAACTACTCTACAGCTTCAGTAAGCTTTTTCGGCCGGCCAATTCATAAAGCATCTTCTACGTAAGCTAGTAGAATGCGAGAGTCTTTTTTAGGATTATATTCACGAGCTTTTGCTTGTTTCAGAAGCTCGTAAATCATAGATTTAGAGTATTTGGTTTTCTCCTTAATATAATTAATCGTTTAGCCTTCTTGAAGTAAAGTAAGAACCTGAATTCGTGTGCCATTATTGTGCGAGTCTCTAGAAGCCATTATAATTAACTGATTTACTAGTAAAAGTCATAAAAATAGGTATTTTGTGTGTTTACAACCCCTATCAGACCTCACGATGTGAAATCTGTAATTTAGAAGTGCCTGGTATTCTCGAACTCTCTGGAGTCCGTCCTTAACTAGGTAACTAACTATGCGTCTGTAATCTGGAAGGGGCGACGGAGTCCTATCAACCCCTGACATTACCCCTGCTAACCGAGGCTTGGCTCGTCCGAATACTTTTGGCGGTGTCCTCCATACATAATGTCTAATCATTCAGCAAATGTAGTTGTAGGCTTCATGGTATAAAGTTGTAAAAGACATAGAATGGAACAGCTCTACACAGTTCTTCTACCTCTGGCAAAAACTTTGGAAAAAGCCATGGTCTGTCTATGTTCTCAAAATATATTCTTATCATGGTGAAGCAAGATCTATGCAAGTTACATGCAAGTGTGCGTCGAAGATGGCTGAGTCGAGCATACATTGGTGGCCAATACGCCCAACATAGGCTGGAAGCGGGGTTGACTTCTTCAGCAGAGTAATCAACCATTCACAAAAGATATAACTTGAGCCGCACAATTTGAATCCGTGGGTTGGTTGTTCGCACCTACCTCGCCTTGCATGGAGTAGGCAGCTAGCAGCCTTAGGACTGTATCTAAGTATTAAGGCAGTATTTCCCACGAGTTTCCATTATCGTCAACACCCATCGCAAATCACTAATAAAGCACATCCTAAGGGCATTTCAACAGGTCATAAGCCAGGCTGAACTTACCCTAAGAGTCACCCGGAGAAAACATGGCACCCCATCACACATCTCAAACACGACAAGGCACCCGGGCATCGCGGTCGACAAGGCCATGGACATGGGACGAAGCCCCAGCTTATGATCTCACCGTTGATATCGTGAACGAATATCTTAGGGGGCTTTTTGGAAATTGGAACTTCATGACAGAGGCAAGTCATGTTCAATCGCCACATTTTGAGTCGTAATATCCTAACATTCCCTGTGGTTAGGAGGCTGACAATGATATCATTCGATTTTGTGTTCCAGAGAAGCTATCAGAGGTAGGCGCTGTTTTAAAATCTGTCCTTAGTCGAGGCTGCTAATCCAAACTCACAGGAGGAGCAAAGGAATCTGAAGAAAAAAGGGTGGAGGGCTCCGCGTGACTGAAAGGCGTACCATATTGATTTTTCGCACTGAATGTTACTGAAATACTGGGCTGAGGAGGCCAGATGCGCCTTAAAGGACGAGAACTACGAGTGCAGTTGTGGATGGAGATTTCAGGCTATGTAACCTGTGACCGAGTACAAATGGTTATGTAAGCGAGACGTGGATCAATTATAACAAATATATTTGATTTGTTTCCCTTATGTTTTGCCCATGAAAATGTGCAATCAGTTCGGTCGGCTATGGCTGTATTTGGGGCGCAATGGCGGTTACTTCCATTGCTTACTGGCATGGCAGCCTTGCATAGAGCCTATTGTAGCTTATTTGCTCAGCTGTTGATGCATATAAATCATATGCTTGCTGAGCCACCAGCCGTCACCTGGTAATCGTCTTTAAGAGCATCGCTATCGCTGTCTCAGTAGTTTGTGATGGAACACCCTAAACCATCTTTGACAATGTCAGATCAAGAATTGCTTTCAAGGTCTTGCCATGAACCGTCGTGTTTTCCAGTGAACGTCATTCACTCCCAACTATCTCGACACCAGCTTAAAAACTATGCTTATCTCTTGAATCAACATGCTGAGCGACTCTTCTGTCAAGATGGGAAGGCTGAGCTCAATGTTCTTGAAATGGACAACACTACACGAGGTATATGAAAATAGGAAGCTTTGAAGCGGAACAGAACTGACTAATTCCAGAATTCAAAAACCGATGTTTTTCAAGTGTATTGGAATTGAAGGCTCGGCTGGAAGGAGAGTATTTATATGTTCATGATGACCCCTGGCACCGATTTGCGTATGTCTCTACTTTGCCAATTTCCAGAAAAGTGAGATAGCTAATATGCCCCGTTTCCGAAATGTAGCTTTATCCATGCTCCCAACTCACGAGAACGTCTGAGAATTAGTGAACAGATGGCTAAGTATATGTTCACATATCATCAGGTTATGCCGAACTTTCTAGACTTTGTGTTCCCCTTTGGGCATCAACTTTATCCTGAAGACTTCTACTTCAGTGGCTTTCGGGAGGACAGTCGGTTGTACGCATCTGATAAAGGCCTTCAGATTCCAGATCTCGGCCGTTCTGGGAAGGATATCCGTATGTGTTACAGTTTAAAGTCGGTGGAACCATACAAGAAGGAGAGCTGGCCGTGGGCAGTTCGTCAAACAGCTTTATACCATTCATTTGACTTAGTTACCGGGAAAACATTCTGCGCAATTGTTAAAGGCAGCCAACTTATGAAAGACCGCATCGAAGAACTAATTTCCGAATTTCCAAATCCACAAGATGGACTAGATACGGATTCTATCCATTCAATCTCTGGATCATTTTCGCTGACCCTGGAAACTCATCTAGTTCTAGGTGACTGGTGCAGTGAGAATTGGAGATGGTATCTAGTGTTCCTTGAAAAGAGACTCCAAATGCTAACCCGGCATCTCCAAGCTGTCAAACTCCACAAAGCTGCCAGCTTTGTCGAGCCGGTGTTCACGCCTACCCCTATTAAGCGGAGTACCGGATCCATTGTTCAGACCCTAGCTGATATCAGTAGACGCACTTTCTCAGCGTCTAAAAGAACGGGAACTTTGAATGAAAAATCCGAATACCAAGCGCCATTTCCGCAACCTTTGATACCGCCAACAATTTTAACGACTTCGCCACCGATGTCACCGATAGCGGAATATCCTGCTCAGAATAATTCTCTGCAGGTCACAGGAGCAGCAACGGCAGATCGAAGCTCGGACGAGTATTTCTCGGCAGAAAAACTGCAACAGATCCAGTACATCGAGGCTAAAGTGAGCGAAGTTCTGCTCGTACTTGAATCGAATATCAAGGTGATCAACGGGATAAAAAGCCACTACCAGTCAATCCTAGCGTCAGATTGCTGTCCGGTTGATACTTCTAAAAACAGTACGAAGCGTGCTATTGCTGCCTTTCATAAACGAATGAGCAACATCGTTGAAGATTTAGAGAGCCAGCTCGCCAGCGCCAAAACTTTGCTTCGTTTGATAGAAAACAGAAGTACTCTAGTAAAAAGATCTTATCTCCTACTACGTATATTTCTAACCCTAGATAGTTTTCCGGTTTACTGAATCATCGCACCATCGAGGCAAGCAAAGATCTTGGAACAAAATCTCAAGTCTCTGCGATCAAAATGGAAGCGATGACTGCCGCGATGCATCACCTCACAGTGAGAACTACCCAGGAAACCGTGAGCATGAAAGTAATCAGTAAGTTCATCCGGGATAAACATGTCCCATCTTGATAAGACAGATTCCAAACTTCAAATCTTCTTGATTAGAAATGTTAACAACGCCAACAGCTCTAGTGACGCTATTGTTTCTACCTGGAACATTTATTTCTGTAAGTCAAGTTGACGCCTCAGCAGACTTATCTCATTCATTAATTCTTAAGATACAGACCATAATGAGCACGGATATCATTCGATTTCCGTCGGAGGTCCAATCAGGGAGGGTCTTCCAGCTTGATGCGCTCCAGACCTACCTAGAGACCACCATTCCACTAACAATCCTCACGTTCGCTGGTTGGTGGATTATCTACAAGTATATAAACCGCAGACAAGAACAATCCTATCCTTTGAAGCCTGGGTTCCAAGGCAACATTCTGCCTATCTAAGACACAGAGCAACTTTGGATATTAAGTTATATTTCAACTTCCCCTCAGATGACAAAATTTCAGAAATACACTCTCTCAAGAATACGAGCAATCGTCGATAATATTAGATTTCGCTATGGCGGGGAACGATGAGTTTGATGCTATTGTTATAGACTAGGCGAAGGGTAAACCCAGATGTGGAGAAAGAGAAAAAAAGGTTTGGTAAGTAGTATGCGGGTTACATCTCAGATTCGTTTTTAAGATCTAGTAAGTAAAACGCATTTTAGGTCTTGTATGCCTTTTGATTCCTAGACTTCTCAAAAGTGTTACAGTGGCACATTCGGGGTGCTTTGGTTTAGGGTATCGGGACTCGATTCAATATCAACTATGCTGTTATATCTAGTACGCAGTTATATATTAAAAGTAACTAGGGGGGATTCTGGTAGCGACTCTTTCTAAATGCTTAATAAAATGCTTAATAACAATAAGTATCAAGTAAATGTGGTTTAACCCCAACCTGAATCTATCTAACTTATTGCTTTTTCTTGGCTTATTTCACCCTTTGTTCACATCTTTCTTTAATGATCCTCATAGCTGATTATCATATGACTTCCAAACAAATGTGCTGCGTTCACTGCTCCCCTTGTCAGAAGGACAGATGACAGGGTACGTAACTAAAATATAATTTCAAACATGTATCCATTGATTCCTGATAGAAGAATGAGATGAGTAGGCATGAACGGAAAAGGAGAACAATGCCATGTTACTTTTATAGCAATCAAGGATGCACAAAGCTTATATAACTAGGGATCGTTCCTTTATTGATATTTTAGAACGATAGGATTCCTATGGGCTACAAGGAAAGTTTTACCGTTCGGCTTGTTTCAAAGAGGCGATGAAGGGCACTTTTGGGTGTATAAAATGCTTTAATTCTCGACTCCGATACGTGAATACTTTTCGGGAAGCAAGATAGGCTCAATCTAACATAATTTTTCAAGCGCTCTAATTTCGTAACCCGGACACGAGTATGTTTCGCTTTGCCCCTTTAGTCAGCCCTCTTGGGGTATATAGATAGCTCATAGGGACGATCTCTTTAACAAGTTATACAGGACTTATTGAGTAAAAACTTGATTACATGTTATACAATATTATTAAAGCTGAATAGTCACTTACACATGATGCCCCTGAGCTATATTGATCCTGCGGGTCATTATTGCTTCCACTTTCTTTAGTTAAACAAGCAACACAATTCGGCTACCACCAACTTTCAACATTTTATTTCAACTCCTATATTGGTAACGATTCAATAAAAGAGACAATACTTTTTGGTAATAAAATGAATATTGAGATATTAATTAGTAGCCATTGCAATGCTTTTTTATGTGCCTCCTGTCGTAAGTAAGGTTCTCAGTTAGCTAACCAAAAAGAGCGAGTTTGGCAAGCTACCATATTCGGTTGAAGAAAGGGGTCTTGACCCTTCAAACTACAACACATCCTCCATCTCCTCCCCGATTTCAGTTGAGGGAAGCCGTTTCATCCCAAACATGCCTCTCTCCGTCAGATCACATCCCATCCACTGCCTCTCTTCAAGCTACATCCTCACTCCTGCCCCCGCACAGACTTATCCCAGGCTGCTATCTATCCTGTCTGTTCAGACTGTTATTTCACATTTCACCTCAATCTTTACCTCACTTTCAGTCACTACTTCTAAGATCAACATCTGCCCACCAGCGGTTGAATTACGTGGCACAGTCAAACGATCGCTTCTGTCGTAAGGGGGATTGTTAGATGCAGGGAGTAGGAAACTCCTCATATGGCTGATGGCGGCGAATGAAGGGGTATAGGATGGAAAGAAAATTCAGAATCGCCCGAGCATCTCAGCTTACCAAAAACTGTGCAAATTTGGATGAAAATAGAAGATATTGTACTCGATTTCACGCACCCACGCACTGCACAGGTTTCCAACACAGCAGTGTTGTTGAAGTGATTATTATTGTCTTGACCAAAGGCATGAAGTAAGTTTTAAGTCTGTGACTAAAATAGATCCCCCCGCCGCTGGACTGGATGCGGGGCGCTACTGTAGCGGAGAGGCTGGGCTAGAATCCTGAACACACCTCACCTCACCTCACCTCACTCGGTCGTTGTCTGTTCTTTCATTATAATCTACATTTCTTTTGAGCCATGCCCTTGGTAAGAATATCTGGATTCATTCTCTCTTGGTAAACCTGGATCCAATTCATATCAACAGGGATACCCAACAGTGAGACATTGATTGTCTGCCAGAATCGTCATCAGTGGTGTAATTGTTAAAAGCACCAAACGTTAGAGCGAAACTCTGGAATTTCTGGATTTACCAGCTCCTACAATCACCGCCAAAATGCCGGCCTCCACCCTTAAATCATTGGCAATAAAAGCCTGCATCAAAAATATGAACAGTTTAACTGATGTCGGCGACCTCGAATTCTCCCAATGCCACCAAGTCCTCCGCCGCATCGACTCTCCCGCCCAACTCCACCTCATAGAACAAAACTCCCCTCAGATCGCCAACGACACCGAAGATCTCTGGCGGCATTTCATTGCCCGCGACATTCCTAATTGGCAAACCAAAAACTATGCGCCTAAAGATCCCACCGGCTGGCACCTAGTCTATGCAAAATACAAGCGGCAACAAGAGCGCGAAATAGAGAAATCGCGAGAGGAATTACGGCAGAGTCTGGCTGGGATAAAGAGCAAAAGGGATGCGATGACTAGTAAAATTGTGGATTTGAGATCACTACCGAAAATGCCGCGGGATCCACGACTCATAGCGAATGGGGGAAATTTATTGAAGAGGAAGAGTACGGGATGGAAAAAGGAGGCGAACAGTAGTAGTTTGACATGGGCGAGTGGCAGTAAAACCAAAATGACAAATGGGAAGAGTGTGCTTACACGGGCAAGGAGGGAGGCTAAAGAGATCAGTGCGATGAGTAGACTGGCGAGACCCATGACTACAAAGGTAGGACAAGTGTCAAAGGCGCCAACAGGGTTAGTAGATGAGTATCGGAGAGCAGGAAGACCGTTGGAATCAACTGTAAAGATATTGGCGAGGAAACGAACAGCATTTGCAGCAGAGAGGCTGGAGCAGAAGGAGAAGGAGGCGAGGTTGAGGGCGTTGACGACGCAGAAGAAATATACACCAGCAGTGGGACAAACCGTTATAGGCTCTTCAGATGATGATTCTGATTATGAGCTATTTGATGAGCCGCCACCGAAATCCCAATCTCGTTCAGGACCTCCAGTATCTTCACGACCCTCACAAGCATATCCTCCTTCCCGGCCGATTCCTTCAAAAGAACGGCCCACAGGTCAAGATTCGACGATTCGACGAACAGCGGAGACAAATCTCCAGCCTCGTCCTATCTCTCGACCAGCTAGCTCTTCATCTGCACCGCCACGTCCTGGTTCACAAGCTCAACACAGCTCGCAACGAAGTCCTAGCCCGAACCCGAAACCGGTGATGAAGCGGCGTGCGCCAGTCGATGTGTTCAACCGGACAGTTAAAAAGCCTCGCGCCGCATGAAGGTACTGCACTACAGGAATAGTGCCGATTTTATTTTTGGAGTTGGAGTTGGAGTTGGAATTGAAAATGTCAATCGATTGGCTGCATGGATTATTATGATATTGGAGCATTGGAGGATCATCATAGCGTTACAATCTGGTTTTAGTAATCTGGACTTGGAGTTGACAAGATATTTATTTAGACAGTTTTATTCAGGTAGGCTTTTGTATAGTTAACATCTAACGCAATGTCTATTCATATCCCACATATTTTCACATTTTAAGTGCTTTCCATTCTGAAGGACTCCCCTTGGGAAATAGCAAGAGCTTCTGGTACCATAATAAGACTCATGATCGCAGCGACTGACATAGAATCTCAAGTAAGTCTGGTCGTTTCACGTCATTCATTTCGCTCATGTATGTACGCAGGAGCACCTAAGGACGTAAAGGAACTAGATAAAATAACGCCATCCGGATCATAACTTGATCATATGCATGTATAACCCATCGATATATGCAAGCCTGTCGGAAGACGTGGCTAAAAGCCAGGCTTGGTTCATGATAAAGAAACACCCTCCATTGACATTACCCCATCATAACAGTAAAATCCGCCCACGGCTACTGAAATTCCCTTCTATGGAGCATATCTAGTGTATCATTCCGTCGAAATCGATCCAAGAACTTGTGCGAGAGATAGTATGGTGCAAAATCTAGGAGGTGAGAGGATTGCAATGTAAATGTATGCGGGAACGTGGAGGTGGTAGTGTCGACAGATCAGAGGCCGCCACGCAGTGCAAGAACCAAATGCAAGGTTGCTCCGCCTTCAAGCTGGTAGTCTGTGGCCGTCTTGTCATCGACCCTGTAGTCGAAATTAGCATACATCCTGTAGTAGCTGCGACCTATCACCCTTTCCCCCAATCACTCGAGTACTGAGCTCAAGTTTCGAGGGAAGGCGAGGTATCGTTTGGGCGAAGAACTAACATTTGCTTCCCTCCGAAGATCAATCTCTGCTGAACTGGTGGAATGCCCTCCTTCTCTTCGACCTTCTCCTTAATTTGTGAAACCTATTCTATGTATCAGCCTTGTCAAAATGGCAGACCAGCTCTCCTCTTCCTGGTAGACTGGGGAAGCGCATAGAGCAAAATTGGGGAGAAAGTACCTTATAATCAGGTTCAATATCAAGCTCAATCTCCTTGCCAGTCAATGTACGCACTCTGCAAATCTCGAGTCAGTGTTCTTGAAGTTGCCGAACTGGTGAGGGACGTTGCAGCCTTGGGGGGGGGGGGGGGTGGGGGGGGGGGGAAATATTTAATAAACATGGTGCG
>Ga0247734_1002281_pt1 | contig 12818 bp, 11 predicted proteins | sample UWRJL103311B2_FD_180933 | JGI IMG/M metagenome (GOLD analysis project Ga0247734, IMG submission 180933) | Plant litter microbial communities from Arlington Agricultural Research Station in Wisconsin, United States - UWRJ-L103-311B-2 | ecosystem: Environmental > Terrestrial > Plant litter >... | reverse complement strand
GCTGCGCTTCGGGCCGGACACCCAAACAAAGCAGCTCGTCGACAAGTTCGCGCTCAACGTGCTCGACCTGCCGGTGATCGTGCGGCTGTTTCCCGAAGCGCCGATCCTGTTTATGGTCCGCAATCCGCGTGACGTGTGCCTGTCGTCGGTGCTGCAATTGATGCCGCCCTCGCCCTCGACGGTGAACCTGCTCGACTGGCGCGGCGCGGCGCGATTCCATGCGCTCGTCACCGCAAGCTGGCGGCGCTGGCGCGATGCGCTCGATCTTCAGGCGTGCGAAGTGCGGTACGAGAGCATGGTCGACGACCTCGAAGGCGCCCTGCGCAAGGCCCTGCCGCCGCTGGGGCTCGAATGGACCGAGGGCATGCGCTCGTTCCACCGGAATGCAGCGACGCGGGCGATCAGCACCCCCAGCCGGGGCCAGGTCACGCAGCCGCTCAATAACGCCTCGGTGGAGCGTTGGCGGCATTACTCGCCAGAATTTACCGAGGTAGAACCCATCCTCGAACCCGCCTTGCGCGACTGGGGCTATTGACTTCGCGCGCCGATCCGCGCCTGAGAGAACGATGGCCCGCGCCCTCTACATCCACTGGCCGTTCTGCCTCGCCAAGTGCCCGTACTGCGACTTCAACAGCCACGTCCGCGACCGTGTCGATCATGCCGCCTGGGAGGACGGACTGCTCGCCGACATGCGCCACGAACACGCGCTGGCGGGCGGCGAACGCCTCGATTCGATCTTCTTCGGCGGCGGCACGCCTTCGCTGATGCCGCCCGCGCTGGTGGCACGGCTGCTTGCGGAGGCGGAGGCGCTGTGGGGCTTTGCCCCGGCCATCGAGATCACGCTGGAGGGCAATCCCTCGTCGGTCGAGGCGGCGAACTATGCCGCATTGGCGGATGCTGGGGTTAACCGCGTGTCGCTCGGCCTGCAGGCGCTCGACAACGAGACCTTGCGCTTTCTGGGGCGCCTCCACGACACCAAGGAGGGGTTGAAGGCGCTCGAGGTCGCCCAGAAGCACTTCGAGCGCGTCAGTTTCGACCTTATCTATGCCCGCCCCGGCCAGTCGCTCGACGAGTGGCGGGCCGAGCTGGAGCGGGCGTTGGCGTTCGGCACCGGACACCTCTCGCTTTACCAGTTGACGATCGAGCCGGGCACGCGCTTCGAAACGATGGTGCGCAAGGGCGACTTCGCGCCGCTGGGCGAAGACGCCTGCGCCGACATGTTCGCGCTGACCCGCGAGGCGACCGCCGCCGCGGGCCTGCCCGCTTACGAGATCAGCAACCACGCCCGCCCCGGTGAGGAGAGCCGCCACAATCTCACCTACTGGCGTTATCAGGACTACGCCGGCATCGGCCCTGGCGCACACGGGCGGCGCGGTGGCATCGCCACGGTACGGCATCGCAAGCCGGAGAACTGGCTCGCCGCGATCGCCGCCGAACGCCATGGCGTGGTCGAGGCGCGTGTGCTGGGCGTGGCCGAGCAGGCGAGCGAGGCGATGCTGATGGGGCTGCGTCTGCACGAGGGCGTCGATCTCGATACAATGGCCGCGCGCTTCGGGTTCGCGCCTGGGCAGTTGTGCGACCTGACCAAGGCGCGCTTCTATGCCGACCAGGGCCTCGTCCGCGTCGACGGCGCGCATATCCGCGTGACCGACGCAGGCATGGTGCTGCTCGACGGGCTGTTGGGCGAACTGGTGCCCGAGCAACTGGTCGACGGCTGATGCCGAGCAAGGCCGACCTGCTCGAAGCCTGGGGCGGCCATCTGGCACAGAACCGGCGGCGCAGTCCGCATACGGTGCGGGCTTACGTGGCGACGGCGGCGCGGTTGCTCAACCTGCTGGGCGAAAGCGATTGGGCCTCGCTGGCGCGGGTCGATGCGCAGGCCTTGCGCGGCCATCTGGCGACGCGGCGGCAGGACGGCATCGGCAACGTTTCCGCCGCGCGCGAGCTTTCGGCGATCAAGGCATTCCTCGCCTTTGCGCGCGACAAGGCCGGGATGCCGCAAGCCGCACCGCCGCGCCTCAAGGGTCCGCGCGTGAAGAAAGGCTTGCCGCGCCCGGTCACGCCCGACGAGGCGGTGAACCTCGCCGCCGCGGTCGAAGAGGACGCCCCCGAACCGTGGATCGGTGCGCGCGACCGGGCGGTGCTGCTGCTGCTCTATGGCGCGGGACTGCGCATCGCCGAGGCGCTGTCGCTCACCGGCGCGGCGCTGCCGCTGGGCGAGACGCTTGTCGTCACCGGCAAGGGCGGCAAGCAGCGGGTAGTGCCCTTGCTGCCGATCGTGCGCGAGGCGGTGGTCGACTACCTCGCCAAGACGCCCTGGCCGACCGAGCGCGACAAAGCGCTGTTTCGCGGTGCCAAGGGCGGTCCGCTGTCGCAAGGCATGATCCAGAAGGCGGTGGCCCGCGCCCGCGTGTGGCTCGGCCTGCCGGCGAGCGCGACCCCGCACGCGCTGCGCCACAGCTTCGCCACGCACTTGCTGGGGGCCGGGGCGGACTTGCGATCCTTGCAGGAACTGCTGGGACACGCCTCGCTCAGTTCGACGCAGATCTACACACGCGTCGATGCGGCGACCTTGCTAGACGTGTACCGCAATGCGCATCCCAGGGAGCGGGACGCACCGGCCGAGAAGCGCTGATCGCGCCCTGCAACGCTACAGCGTGGCCTGTGCCTGGGGTGAGGGAATGAAGGTCAGGTAATAGGTCGTCGCTTCCTTGAAGCCGCGCTGGTTGTTCAGCATGACGGTGCCGGTGCCCGAATCATTCACCGCTCGGTCGCCTGCCTTGCCCTTCAGCATCAGCCCTTTCTCCACCGCCGCCTCCTGCAACGTCTTGAAATCGACGAACAGCCCCTCCACCGTCGCGCGCTTGCGGTCGCCCTGGATGATGCCCGGACCGCCTGACATGCCCAGCTTCAGTTCGCCGTTGCCGGCCAGGCTGTTGGCGCGGTTGCGCACGCCGCCGTGGTGGAGCGTGGAGAGGGCTTCGGCGTCGATCTCGCTGGTGGTCTTGGAAGCGTTGGTGGGCATGAGATTGCGCACGTACATGATGTGAGCGGGCGGCTGAACGAAGGACTTCGATTCGCGCAGGATGTTGATCTCGTAATTGAGGTTCAGGACCTGGCCGTACTGCTCGTCGATCCACAGCTTGCCCAGCGTTTCCCGCGCGGTGATGGCCACGCCACTGTCTTTCGCTTCGTAGAGGTTCACGTCGGCGCGAAACTTGATGTTTTCGCGGTTGCCCTTGTATTTCGCTTCCGCCAGGGCGCCCAGCACTTCGACCACATGGATGCAATCGCCCGCGCCTTCCCAGCGCAGCACGATCGGCGTGTTCGGCCCCAGCCCCTTGGCGAAGGCGATGACCTTTTCAGCGTCACTCATAGCGGGCCCCATTTCAGCGACGGTCCGCGCACGACGGACCATACCCAGCGTATGCGCGCAGTCGCGCTGCGCCTATGCGGAACTCTACGCAGTATGACCCGATGAACATCTTTTAACGCTCGCGCGGTTTCCAGCGGAGCACGCGCCAGACATAGAACACCACCGTCGCCGCGCCGACCACCACGGTCGCCCAGCCGAGCCATTGTTCGGCCTGCGCCAGGGTCTGGCCCAGCCACTTGCCGCCCAGGATCAGCAGCACGTTCCAGATCGCCGCGCCCATCGCGGTGAAGGCGAGGAACCGCAAGTGGCCCATGTGCGCCAGCCCGGCGGGGATCGAGATTACCGTGCGGAACATCGGCATGAAGCGCATCACGAATACCACCCAGTGCCCGCGACGACGCAGGAACCGGCCGGCGACTTCGACGTCGTGCCATTCCAGCGTCAGCCAGCGGCCCCAACGCTCGATAAACGGGCGTAAACGTTCGTAACCGAGCCTATCCGCTACCAGGAACAGCACGTAGTTGCCGAGCGCCGCACCCAGAGTGCCCCAGAACAGCAGCGGCCAGAAATGCATGTCGCCGCGCGCTACCGCGATCCCGCCCAGCCCCATGATGAGTTCGGATGGGATCGGCGGGATGATGTTCTCCAGCGCCATGAGCAGCATGATGCCGATGTAGCCGCCCTGCCGGACGACCTCGTATATCCACTCAGACATGGGGATGGTGGCCTGTGCCGGCGATCATCGCACTACGTCCACAATATCCGTCGCCCTCGTGAAGGCGAGCGTCCCGCTTACTTGCTTATCGATGCGACGCCAGAAGAAAAAGCGGGGTCCTCGCCTGCCCTCCAGGCAGTTTATCCTGAGCGGCCGGCCTGCTGGCCAGCCGAAGGGCGAGCACGACGGTGTGTGTTTGCGCAAGATGATCGGAAGATCCCGTCCGCTCACATCGCCGCGTGGCGGATCTCGATCGCGTCCCAGATGCGCGCGCCGGTGTCGGTGCCGTTGAAACGGTCGATGGCCACGATGCCGGTCGGTGAAGTCACGTTGATTTCCGTCAGCCATTTTCCGCCAATCACGTCGATACCGACGAAAACCAGCGCCCGCGCCTTGAGTTCCGGGCCAAGCGCCGCACAGATTTCCTCTTCCGCCGAAGTGAGTTCGCTCGCCTCGGCCGAACCGCCGACGGCGAGGTTCGAGCGGAACTCGCCTGCGCCGGGCTTGCGGTTGATCGCACCGGCGAATTCGCCGTCGACCAGGACGATGCGCTTGTCGCCCTCGGAGACGTCGGGGAGGAAGGGCTGGACCATGAACGGTTCGACCCAGGCGTTCTCGAACATCTCGATCAGCGCGCCCAGGTTCGAGCCGTCGGCGGGCACGCGGAACACCGCCTTGCCGCCGTTGCCGTGGAGCGGCTTGATGACGATGTCGCCGGGATGGCGCGCGTTGAACTCGCGAACGTCCTCGATCCGGCGGGCGATGAAGGTGGGCGGCATGAACCGCGCGTAGTCGAGCACGAAGACCTTCTCGGGCGCATTACGCACCGAGGCGGGATCGTTGACCACCAGCGTGCGGCCGGCCAGCCGTTCGAGCAAGTGCGTGGCGGTGATGTAGCCGAGGTCGAACGGCGGGTCCTGGCGCATCAGCACCACGTCGATGTCGGCGCCCAGGTCAATCAGGCGGTACTCGCCGCGCGTGAAGTGCGCGCCCTCGACACGCTGCACGGTGATCGGCGCGCCCCAGCAGGTCAGCCGGCCCGCAGCGCCGTAGGACGCGTCGTAAGCCAGCGTACGCACGTCGTAATGGAACAGAGCATGCCCGCGCGCCTGCGCCGACAGCATCAGGGCGAAGCTGGAATCGCCCCCGATCTTGACGGTCTCGAGCGGGTCCATCTGGACGGCGACGCGTAGGGACATGCATGACCTTTCGGTGGGAATTTCACGTCGGGCTCGATGGACCCGCGCCGTCAGACGGTCAAGCGCCCGACTCTACAGATCCGGCTGCCAGGCGTTGACGATCCGGCGCGGCCAGCAGCGGGGCGCCAGCAGCATCACGTCGATCCGCTGATAGTCACCCGGCCGGAGATAGCGCTGGGCGATCAGTTCCACCGCATCGGCCACGCGACGCAGCCGCCGGGCGTCGATCGCGTTGTCGAGTTCGGCCCGTGTGGCACGCCACTTCACTTCGACGAAGCACACCATGGTGCCGCGCCGGGCAACGATGTCGATTTCGCCGCGCCGAGTCTTCACCCGCCGGCCCAGCACGCGCCAGCCCGATAGCCACAAGTAGAGCGCGGCGTAAGTCTCGGCGCGCCGCCCCCGGCGATCGGCTCGTGAGCGCGCGTTCATTTCAGCTCCAGCGCGCGGGCGTAAAGCGTCTTGCGATCGAGCCCGGTGGCCTTGGCGACCATGCCCGCCGCCTGCGAGGGCTTGGCCTCAGCCAGCGCCTCGCGCAGCAGCGCGTCCAGGTCGATCGCGCCCATCGGCTCGTCACCGGGCGGGGCGATCAGCAGCACGATCTCACCCTTGGGCGGGTGCGCGGCGTAGTGGGCCGCCACGTCGAGCGGCATGCCGCTGCGGCATTCCTCGAACTTCTTGGTCAGCTCGCGCGCCACCGCCACCTCCCGGCCCGGCAGCACCGCCGCGATCGCCGCGAGCGACGCATCGAGGCGCGGCGCGGTCTCGTAGAACACCAGCGTCGCGGGTACGCGGCCCAGCTCGGTCAGCACGTCCTCGCGCGCCTTGGTCTTGCTGGGCAGGAAGCCGGCGAACAGGAAGCGGTCGTTGGGCAGGCCCGACAGCGTGATCCCCAGGATCGCCGCGTTGGCACCGGGCAGGCTGGTGACGGGAATGCCCCGCTCGCGCGCGATGCGGACCAGCCGGTAGCCCGGATCGGAGATCAGCGGCGTGCCCGCGTCGCTCACCAGCGCGACGGGCTCGGCCTCCATCAGCGCCAGCAGACGGTCGCGGTCGCCCTCCCCGGCATGGTCGTCGTAGCGGATCAGGCGCTGCTTGATCCCCAGGTGGTGCAGCAGTTTTCCCGTGACTCGGGTGTCCTCGCAAGCGACCGCGGAGACCCCCTTGAGCGTCTCGACTGCCCGCAAGGTAATGTCCCCCAGGTTGCCAATGGGGGTTGCGACTATGTAAAGGCCCGGCGAAAGAGTGTTTTCCATCGACAAGACTCATGGCCCATAGACCAAGGGAGCGGCAAGCAATGTTCGACATCAGCCAGGATCGGCGCCGGATTTCGTCGTTCAATCGACGCAATCTCCTCGCCGCCGCCGCGATGGCCGTGCTCGCGGGCTGCACCGTGGTGCCCAAGGGGCCGTCGGCACCGCCGCCTCCCCCGCCGCCCAAGACGACGCAGACTCCCAGCGACATCCCCGTCGATACCGAGCGCCACCGTGTCGCGCTGCTGCTGCCGATCACCGGCGCGAACGCCGGGGTCGGCCAGGCGATCGCCAATGCCGCGAACATGGCGCTGCTCGACACCGCCGCCAAGAACCTGCGCGTCACCACCTACGACACCTCGGCCGGTGCCGCCGAAGCCACCCGCCGCGCCATCGCCGACGGCAACCAGCTTATCCTGGGGCCCCTGCTGGCGGACGACATCCCCACCGTCTCGACGATGGCCAAGGCCGCGAAAGTCCCGGTGATCTCGTTCTCGAACGACGAGCAGGCGGCCAACCGCGACGTCTTCATCATGGGCAACCTGCCCGGCCAGTCGGTGACGCGCACCGTCCAGTACGCGCGCGGCCAGGGCATCACGACCTTCGCGGCGCTGGTCCCGCGCGGCGACTATGGCGACCGCACCAGCGCGGCGCTGCTGGCCGCGGTGCGCGCGGGCGGCGGTTCGGTGGTGGCGATGGAGCCCTACGACCGCAGCGGCCCGTCGATCTCCTCGGCGGCGCTTCGCATCAAGACCAAGGGCGGCTTCGGCGCGCTGCTGATCGCCGACAGCGGCAGCTTGTCCGGCCGCGCCGCCGCCGCGTTCAAGGGCTCGGCCAAGACCGCCGCCGGAGCGCCCCCGGTTCGCATCCTGGGCACCGAACTGTGGAGCGGCGAGCGCGACGTCACGGCATCCCCGGCGCTGACCGGCGCGTGGTATTCCACCGTCTCCGACCAGCGCTTCGGCCAGTTCTCGAAGAGCTACCGCGCCCGCTTCGGCACCCAGCCTTTCCGCATCGCCACGCTCGGCTACGACGCCGTGCTGCTCACCTTGCGCGTCGCGCGCGACTGGAAGCCGGGCACCCGCTTCCCCGCCGAGACCTTGCGCGACACCAAGGCGTTCCCCGGCGGGTTCCTCGGCGTCGACGGCGCCTTCCGCTTCACCAGGGGCGGCCTCGTCGAACGCGCGCTCGAAGTGCGCGAAGTCGCGACGGGCACGGTGCGGGTGGTAAGCCCGGCGCCGGTGAAGTTCGGAGACTAAGCGTTTTAGGCAGACGCTCGCGTGAAACTCCTCGTCATCCCGGCGCAGGCCGGGATGACGGGTGCGGATGACGGTAACAGGTGGGCCTCCCACCCCAGCCCCCTGCGGATAAAGCGCAAACCCGCGCTTGCCCGGAGGAATCCGCACCCCCATAGTCGGGCCCATGTCCGACGATCTCTTCGACAAGCTCCCCACCGCCACCGGCGAGGCCTACGACGGCTCCGCGATCGAGGTCCTCGAGGGCCTCGAACCCGTGCGTCGCCGCCCCGGCATGTACATCGGCGGCACCGACGAGCGCGCGCTGCACCACCTCGCCGCCGAAGTGCTCGACAACGCGATGGACGAGGCCGTCGCCGGCCACGCCAACCGCATCGAGTTCACGATCGAGGAAGAGCCGGGCACCGCCGGGCGCATCACCATCACCGACAACGGGCGCGGCATCCCGGTCGACGAGCATCCCAAGTTCCCTGGCAAGTCGGCGCTGGAAGTGATCCTCTCGACGCTCCACTCGGGCGGCAAGTTCTCGGGCAAGGCCTATGCCACTTCGGGCGGGTTGCACGGCGTCGGCATATCTGTGGTCAACGCGCTTTCGGTGAAGACCCGCGTCGAAGTCGCGCGCAACAAGGAATTGTACGCGCAGGAGTTTTCGCGCGGGCAAACGCTTGGGCCCATCCAGCGCGTCGGCGCCGCCCCCAACCGGCGCGGCACGGCGGTGACGTTCACGCCGGACATCGAGATCTTCGGCGACCAGAAGTTCAAGCCCGCGCGCCTGTTCAAGCTGGTGCGTTCCAAGGCCTACCTGTTCGCCGGCGTCGAGATCCGCTGGAAGTGCGCGCCCGCGCTCGCAGTGGACGGCGTTCCCACTGAGGCGACGTTCCAGTTCCCCGGCGGCCTTGCCGACCACCTCGCCGAACAGATCGACACCCGCGAATGCGTGACCACGCAGTTCTTCGCCGGATCGCAGGACTTCCCCAAGGGCGAGGACGGCTCCGAGCAGGGCCGGGTCGAATGGGCGATCGCCTGGCCGCTCTACTCCGACGGCGCCTATTCGTGGTACTGCAACACCATCCCAACGCCCGATGGCGGCACCCACGAACAGGGCCTGCGCGGCGCGCTGACTAAGGGCATCCGCGCCTTCGCCGACCTGGTGGGGCAGGCCAAGAAGGCCAAGGACATCATCCCGGACGACGTGGTGACGGGCAGCGAGGTCATGCTCTCGGTCTTCATCCGCGACCCGCAGTTCCAGAGCCAGACCAAGGACCGCCTGACCTCCCCCGAGGCCGCGCGCATGGTGGAAGCTGCGGTGCGCGATCACTTCGACCACTTCCTCACCGACAACCTCGAGCGCGGCAAGGCGCTGCTGGGCGCGGTGATGGAGCGCATGGACGATCGCCTGCGCCGCAAGGCGGAGCGCGAGGTCAAGCGCAAGACCGCCACCAACGCGCGCAAGCTGCGCCTCCCCGGCAAGCTGACCGACTGTTCGGGCGAAGGTTCGGGCGAGACCGAGCTGTTCATCGTCGAGGGCGATTCGGCAGGCGGCTCGGCCAAGCAGGCGCGCAACCGCAAGACCCAGGCGATCCTGCCGATCCGCGGCAAGATCCTCAACGTCGCCAGCGCCACCGCCGACAAGATCCGCGCCAACTCCGAGATCGCCGACCTCGGCCTCGCGCTGGGCTGCGGCGTACGCAAGGACTGCAACGCCGACAACTTGCGCTACGACCGCGTCGTCATCATGACCGACGCCGACGTCGACGGCGCGCACATCGCCACTTTGCTGATGACGTATTTCTTTCAAGAAATGCCCGACATCGTCCGGCGCGGGCACCTCTACCTCGCGCAGCCGCCGCTCTATCGGCTCGTATCGGGCTCCACCTCAGCCTACGCCCGCGACGACGCGCACCGCGCCGAACTGGAAGCCACGACCTTCAAGGGCAAGAAAGTCGAAGTCGGCCGCTTCCAGGGGCTTGGCGAAATGAACCCGCAGCAGCTGCGCGAAACGACGATGAGCCCCGACAGCCGCTCGCTCATCCGCATCACCCTGCCCCCCGAATACGAAGGCCGCGCGGCGGTGAAGGACCTCGTCGACCGACTGATGGGCCGCAACCCCGAACACCGCTTCCAGTTCATCCAGAACCGCGCGGGCGAAATCGATCCCGAACTGATCGATGCCTAGACGCGGCGTTCTTTGCGGCGGCGTCATCGCGCTCGCGGCGCTGTGCCTCGGATCTCAGGCCGTAGCCGAACCGGCCGTGGTTGCCGTTGCCACGCCCGCCACCACCAGCGCCGCAGCCTCGTCGTGGGACGAACTGGCCGGCGTCGTCGTCGGGTCCAGCGATACGTCGAGCGACCGGATGCTCGATGCCATCATCGCCGAGATCGGCAAGGGCCCGGATTTCGTCGAGATGGAAGCCTCGTTTCCGGGTCTCACGGCCGCGCTGGGCGAAGCCTTGCGGCCGATCATGCACGAGGAATCCGAGCGCATGATGCCGCAATACCGCGCGGAACTGGCGGCGCTTTACGCGCAGACGCTCAGCGCGGCCGAGGCGAGCGACGCGCTGCAGTTCATGCGCGGCGGCGCGATGTCGCGCTTTCGCGACCAATTGCTCGGCAACCGCTCGGTCAGCGCCGTCGTGCGCGACATCGCCGCGCAGCAGGACGTCTCCGCCGCCTCGCTGCAATCGGACGTGCGCAGTTCGGCGATGGAAGCGATGCTGCAGATGGAGCCGACGGACGTGATGGCGATCAACGCCTTCTACCGCAGCCCGATCGGCGCCAAGCTCACCGCGCTCAACCCGCGCAAGCTGGCGATCGACCAGAAATGGACCAACACCTTGTCGCCGGGCGCCGAAGCGCGGTTGCAGACGATCGTGGTGGACGCGATGGCCGGCCACATCGCCAAGACCGATCCCAAGATGGCCAAGACGATCCGCAAGGCCATGCGCAAGGAAATGGGCAATCCTGCAGGTACCTGACCGCGCGGGTACGGATTGACGCGCTTGGCCAAGCCGGTCAGCTTGTCGGCGTTTCGGGAATCGGTCAGGAGCGCAAGACGATGATCCGGTGGCGCACCCTTTTCCTTCTGGTGCTCGCTTTCGCCGGTGTCGCCAGTTCGGCCACGGTCCAGGCACAGGACGAGGACGCCTTGCTCAAGACCCGCATCGAACACGTCATCGCGGTGCTACAGGGCAGCCGGCAGGCGGCGGAGACTTTCGACGAACGCTTCCTCGCCGCCGTCCCGCCCGACCAGTTGCGCGGCCTCGCCGCCAAGCTGACTGCGCAAGGCGGCGCGGTCGAAGGCTATGCGGACTTCCAGCGCGAACAGGCCAACGCCGCCACGTTCACGCTGCGCCTCGCGAACGCGACGGCGCCAGCGCGGATCGAACTGGATCCGGCAGCGCCCGCGCTGGTCTCGGGCTTTCGCATCTTCGGGCTGACGCCTGGCGGCGACAGCCTGGCCAGGCTCGACACCGCCTTCGCCGCCCTGGCCGGCACGTCCGGGTTCGCCATCTATAAGCTGGGCGACGGGGCGCCGACGCTGGTCCAGGGCCGGAACCCGGACACCGCTTTCGCGATCGGTTCCACCTTCAAGCTCTACATCCTCGCCGCGCTCGCACGGCAAGTGCAGGACGGCCAGCGCCACTGGGCCGACGTCGTGCCGGTATCGGCCAAGTCGTTTCCAGGCGGCACCATCCACACGCTGCCCGACGGCGCGCCGGTGACGCTCCACACGCTGGCGAGCCTGATGATTGCGATCAGCGACAATACCGCCACCGACATGCTCGTCCGCCTCGTCGGGCAGGAGGCGCTGGCGCGCGAAGTCAAGCTGGCCGGCCATGCGCGGCCGAACGACCTCGCGCCCATGCTGACCACGGCGCAGTTCTTCGCGCTCAAGCTGGCGGGTCCGGAGGCTGCCGCGCGCTACGCCGCCGCGCCGCCTGCAGAGCGCGAACGGCAGCTCGCCGCGCTCGACCTGGGCGCCGTCGCGGATACCGATCCGGGCCGCCTGGGCCACGTACCCAACGCGATCGGTCAGATCGAATGGTTCGCCTCGCCCGCCGACCTCGCCCGCGCGATGGACGACTTGCGCCGCCTCGGCAGCCGCGAGGCGCTCGACATCCTTGCTATCAACCCGGCGATGGACGTCGTGACGGCGCGGACGTGGGATTACGTCGGCTACAAGGGCGGCTCGGAGGCCGGGGTGATGAGCATGACCTGGCTACTGCGAGACAAGGCCGGTGCCTGGTATACCGTCAGCGGAAGCTGGAACGACCCCGCCGCCGCGATCGACGAGGATCGGTTCGCGATGCTCATGCTCAGGCTGGCGAAGCTGGCGGGGAAGTAGGCGGACCGTCGATTACGCCAATCACTGCCTGCCCAAACAGCTCCGTCGCCCCCCCGGAAGGCGAGGGCCCCGCCTGCGCGAGGACGACGGAGGGTTGGAGTAGCGGGTAGCGTTTGGCGATGGCGGGAGCGACCACAACGGCACCTAGCGCCGTTTCAGCGGCACCTGCCCACCCCCTCAAAGCGCCATGAAGCGCCCCAGCTCGCGTTCGGACAGGCGAACCTCGAGCCTCAGCTGCGGGCCTTCCGCGCCCTCGTCCGCGTCGCGTTCGGACACCACTTTTCCGCGCGCGTGGAGGAAGGCGAGGCGCTGGCCGTCGGCGGCGGGGATGGTGAAGCTGTAGACTTTCGAATCCAGCGTCAGCATGCGACCGGCGACGTCGAGCAGCGCGTCGCAGCCCTCGCCGGTGAGCGCCGAGAGCGGAACGATCACTTCGCCGCCGCGGTGCTCAATCGCCTCGGCCAGGCCCTCCGCCTGTTCGGGGGCGAGCAGGTCCCACTTGTTCCAGACCTCGATGATCGGGATCGGCGGTTCCTCGGTGCCCTCGCCGTCCTCGGGGCGGGTGATGACGCCGAGGTCGGAGAGCACGTCGAGTACCTGGCGCTTCTGCGCGTCGGTGTCGGGATTGGCGATGTCGCGGACGTGGACGATGACGTCGGCCGCCGTCACTTCCT
>Ga0247734_1002278_pt1 | contig 12836 bp, 8 predicted proteins | sample UWRJL103311B2_FD_180933 | JGI IMG/M metagenome (GOLD analysis project Ga0247734, IMG submission 180933) | Plant litter microbial communities from Arlington Agricultural Research Station in Wisconsin, United States - UWRJ-L103-311B-2 | ecosystem: Environmental > Terrestrial > Plant litter >... | reverse complement strand
CGGTCTGGGGCGTTCGGAAACGTCTACGAGCTCTCGCGAACTGTTCAAGCTGGCGCCGAAGGAATTAATAGGGAGAAGACCGCATACCTTTCCAATGCGATCGGCGAGATAGATGCGGCGCTAACACTTGCGCGCGCAGCCTCGGCGGCGATTTCCAGATGCGCTGTGTTTGCTGAAATGGCTAGTGCGAGTGTCCGTCTCGAACTTGAGCGCGACGAGGTTCGGCACCGCCTCAAGAACGTGTACGCCTCAGCGATCGGATTGGCCAATCTATCGCTGCCGAAAGAACATTCGACCGACTTTGCAGCTCGTTTGCGAACGCTGGCAGAAGTTCATCGATTCCTCGACGATGAGGGTGGGATGACGCCTGGCTTCCCACTTCACGAACTCTTGGCCGCCGTGCTTTCGCCCTATCAGGATCCTGAGTTTCCGCGAATTATCGTTGAAGGGCCCGAGATCGAAGTTGCCGCCTCCTTTGCCGCCGCGTTGGGCTTGATCGCCAATGAGCTTGCAACGAACGCACTCAAGCACGGAGCACTTTCGGTCGGCTCCGGACAAATTATTGTGCAATGGACCTGCTGTGATGGCGAGATTGGGCTCTGGTGGCGAGAGGTTGGAGGGCCGAAGAAGGACGGCTCAACTGAGGCCAATGAAGGATCCAATCTGATGCGGTTGCTAGTCGAACGTCAGTTGCGTGGGAAGATGGTTCATAATGTCACCGGGTCAGGGCTCCACTTCGCGGTCCTTTTCCCGATTGAGTGACATCGCTGCAACCTCCCTCCCTGTAGTTCCCGCCGATAAGACATTAGGTCAGATCTTACAATCTACTGATCACATCTGCTGATCTTCTCAATGGGATTGCAAACCCCATGGAGAACGGCAATGGCTCAGACAGAATCATATGACATTTTGGTCTTTGGAGGCGGCAAGGCGGGCAAGACACTCGCTATGGAACAGGCAAAAGCAGGAAAACGCGTCGCAGTCGTGGAAGCCGGCCTAATCGGCGGATCCTGCATCAACATAGCTTGTATACCCAGCAAGGCGCTCATCCGCAGCGCCGAAGTGGCTCATGCTACCCGCAGGGCCTCCGAGTACGGCACTGACGCTGACAATATCCGTACCAGTCTTGACCTCGTACGCAACCGCACCGCAAGCGTCGTCTCAGAGATGGTCGCCTTCAATCAGTCTATCTTCGATGCCAGCGGTTTCGAGCTTGTAATAGGCTGGGGACGGTTTGTTGCCCCCAAGACGCTGTCTGTCGAAACCGGAAACGGCGTCCGGACTCTAACTGGTGACAAGGTCTACATAAACCTTGGCACCACTGCAGCCATACCGGATGTACCCGGTCTGGCAGCCGCCGATCCGATCACGCACGTCGAGGCGCTTCAACTAGGCGACATGCCGACCCATCTTCTTGTTCTCGGTGGCGGCTACATAGGTATGGAGCTGGGCCAGGCTTTCCGTCGCCTTGGTGCCGAGGTCACGATTCTCGAAAGGGGCGCTCGTCTTGCGTCTAGGGAGGATGAGGACGTCGGGTCAGCGTTGCTCGAAGTGCTGAAAGGCGAGGGCGTCAATGTCGCGCTGGAGTGCGGCAGCACTGCAGTCACCGGAAAATCAGGGCAGGCGGTCAGCATCACCACCGCAGACGGACGTGTGTTCAACGGTTCGCATCTCTTGGTCGCCGCCGGCAGGCGCCCGCGCACGGACGGGATTGGACTTGATCTCGCAGGTGTCGAATTGGATGCCCGTGGTTTCGTGAAGGTCGATGACAAGCTTAAAACGACGGCGGAGGGCGTCTGGGCATTGGGAGAAGTCGCGGGAACACCGATGTTCACCCATGCGTCGCTCGATGATTACCGGGTCGTGTCGAGCCAGCTAAAAGGGGGCGACAGGACAACAGGCGGACGGCTGATCCCGTACTGCGTCTTCATCGATCCGGAATTCGCGCGGGTTGGTCTGAATGAAAACGAAGCCCGCTCAAAGGGAATAGAGTACCGCCTGGCTCGGCTTCCAATGGATGTCGTACCTCGTGCGCGTACGCTCTCCCAAAGAAAGGGGTTCATGAAGGCATTGGTGGCGAAAGATACCGATCAGATTCTTGGCTTCAGCATGCTGGGCGTCAATGCAGGTGAAGTGATGAGCGTTGTTCAGATGGCTATCCTGGGGCATCTCCCCTTCACCTCGCTCCGAGACGGAATCTTTGCCCATCCGACGATCGCAGAAGGTCTCAATATGCTTTTCGGTAATGTGAAGTGATACGTTGCCTAGGGGCGCCGAACCGTCGGCTCCCCTAGATCACCTCGTTCTCTCGCGGTATCTCAAAGAGCCTTCGGATCCTTGTCGCAAGGGTGTCTGGATGGGATCCACGGGAGAGTGCATTGGCGTTGGCTCGAAGTTCCATCTCCTCCATTCGCCGCGAGATCAGTCATCCACCCGCCAATCGAAACGACGAACCTTGGACGCCCCAAAGCTCGTCGGCCCCAAATGCCAGGTTCCAAGGTAACTGCCGCGCGGCGGGCGAAGTCGTCGCTATCGCCGAGATTTTCGAGGCCCCGGACAGGCGTGATTATACAATCAACATCATTTTGTGAGGCCCAAATAGTTTTGGCAATCTGGTCCCCGAGACTGGCCTCTGTGGAAACGCTGCCTCGTGAGGGAGCAGCGTCCAATCCCCGTAAATCTTCGACAACGCCAGCTTCTAGGCTGGGTCGCTAATACAGAAGGTGATTATCATGACCAAGGTTTCAGTCCATCAGGGTGGCCGCATCGCTGTCGTTGGCGCAACGGGTCGAATCGGCTCTACGCTTTTGTCGAAACTTGTCGATGACAATGTTGACATAGTTCCGCTTTCACGCAGTGCGTCTTCGGATCGATTGCGGGCTGGGTTGTTTCCCTCGATCATCGATTTTGAAGCACCTTCGACATTGTCCGAGGCGTTTGAGGGCGTCGACAAGGTGTTTATCGCCCACGGGACTTACGCAAAGCAGGTTGAAAACGAGATTGCTCTCATCGACGCTGCGGTCGGAGCTGGAGTTTCACATATCGTAAAAGTTTCGGTCATGGGTCCGCCTGTTCGCCTGCACCCTTTCGACTGGCACGACAAAATCGAAGCGCACCTCACAGCTTGTGATATCGGATATACCTTGCTGCGGCCCTCAGCTTTTGTTGACATTCTGGCACGAGCAGCAGTTCCAGTAGCAGATGGCTTTTGGGGCGGAGCTGCCGGAGATGGACGTGTGAACCTCATCGACACGCGAGATATAGCAGAAGTTGCGCGAGTAGTTTTGCTTGACGGTCGGTTCAACGACGTGCAACGCGCCTATCATCTGACAGGTCCAGCCTCTGTGAGTATGCCGGAAGTAGCCGCTGAACTTTCCGGACAGCTTGGACATGAGGTGAAGTATCTCCGGCGTACTCCCTCCGAACATCGGAACGTTCTACTCCAAATGGGAATGAGCGAGATGGCTGCAGATATCGCACTTGGGCTAGACCATCTTTTCGAACGATCAGTTCAAGCGGAAACCACCGCTACCGTCGCCGAATTGACTGGACACGCACCACGGTCAGTCGCTGACTGGCTAAGGGACAACATTTCCGCGTTCAGAAAGAATCCCAACACGGTTCAAGGGTAATTCTTGGTTCACGTGTGATCATAGCGGCACTGACGCTCAGTCTGTTCTAAGCTCGGCGGATTCGCCGGGCTCTCTGGGCTGCGAGACCGAAAGAGGCAGATCGAAGCTGAAGCATGCCCCACCCTGGGCAAGATTTGCAACCGTCAACTGACCGCCCATCGCTGCCACCGCAGACCGGCAGATCTCCAACCCCATACCTATTCCAGTCGGCTTGGTCGTGAAGAACGGCTCGAACAGCTTTTGGATATGTTCTTCGGGTATGCCGGGGCCTGTGTCGGCCACCCGTACTCCAACGGCCATCTCCTTGGTAATCAGTTCCATAGTGATGCGACGCGGTCCAGCTTGACCACGCATCGCGTCGATCGCGTTACTGACCAGGTTTACCAAGACCTGCTGCAACTCCACACGGTCGGCCTTGATTTCGGGCACTGGTGCCGCACAAATGACCTCAAGTTCGACATCCGACCTGTTGAGATCGTGTTGAATCAGCTCCCGTGTCTCGATTGCGAGACTGTGGAGATCGACCCATCCGAGCTCCCTTCGCCGGCCGACGAGACCTTCTCGGGTCCGCTGGACGATGCCCGCTACACGCTGAGCGTTCTTTTCCATGCGCTGCAGTATGCGGTCAATTCCTTCCATGTCCGGCTGGTCGCGAGACATCAGACGGATGCCCGTTCTGGCGTCGAAAACCATCGAGGTGATAGGCTGATTGAGTTCGTGAGCGATTGAAGCAGAAAACGCACCGACTGTTGCGATCCTGTTTGCGCGGGCCATCTCGGCCTGGGTCGCTTGCCGCATTTCCTCTATGCGGGCGCGTTCTGAGAGATCGACATGGCTTGACAGATGCAGACCTTCGGCAAGACGCGTGACGGTGAAGTAGACCGGGATCCGCCTACCTCCTTTTCCGACCAGCACGGTATGTCCATCGATATGGTCGACGCCGTAGAAGGACATCTCAAGCTGGCGTAGCAGTACTTCTGCCCCGTCTTCCGCGTTTTGCGCGGGTGGATTCGAGACGAGATCGGCAACGCTGTCATATCCCATAAGCCTCGCTAGTGCCTCGTTCACTCTCGTCGTCTGGATGGTACTCAATGTTCGCGCGAGTTCTTCCGGCCGCGCCGACATGTACGCTCGCAGATCGGTCACCCCGGTTGCCTTTATCGTGTCGAGGATTTCTTCGGCGGCGCTGAAGTCCATTTCCGCGAAGGTCATGTTGCTTACGTCGAAGAGCCCAGCGTATCGCTCTTCGGTACGCAATAGTTCGGAAGTGCGTTCAGCAACCCGATGCTCGAGCGTCTCGTTGAGTTCCTTCACCCTCTGGTGTGACGCCACCTCCGCATCAATATCGGATATTCCGCCGTAGTACCGGACGTCCTCTGAATTGTCTCCGAGTCGAATTGGCCGTCCAACTAGCGACATCCATCGATAGTCGCCATTGGCATGGCGCAGCCGGAAGGTGCCGCGGATCTCGGTGCGGTTTAAGATGGCGTTCTTGGATAAAAGCTCGAAGTTCGCTCGATCATCAGGGTGGATATCGTCTGCATGGTTTTGTTGAGACATCGTTGCTTGGACATCCCTCCCAGTGATTTCGGTGTAGCGGCGATTGAAGAAGTCAATGTCACCGCTTGAATCGGCGCGCCACAGGATCTGTGGCACCGAGTCTGTGAAGTTTGCGAGTTCAGTCCTGCTGATTTCCAGCTCGTCCCGGACGTGCTGAAGCTCTTGTTTAGCGACTACCTCGTCGTGAACGTCAGAGAGTCCGCCGAAGCGCTCTACTTGTTGGGTCAAGGGAGAGAAGGCGGGATTGTCATAGATTTGCATCCAGCGGTATGAGCCGTCCGCCTGTCGAATTCTTACTTTGAGGTTCGTAACCGTCCTGTTGGCGACCGCGGCGGAAACCGTCTCGTTGAGGATTGGTATGTCGTCGGGATGAACAACGTCATTGTAGCGTTGACCTTCCAGGACTGTCCAACGATCCAGACCCGTTACCGCGGTCCAACTAGCGTTCAGATATTCAATCTCACCTCGCGGATTAGATCGCCACAGGACATAAGGAACAGAATTCGCGAAAAGATCGACTTCTGCCCGGCTTCGCTCGAGATCGTGCTTGGTCGCTTCGAGCCGTTTTCTACTGACCAGCAAAGCCGCTGTAACTCCAATGGCGATGCATGAAAACAGGCAACGCAGAACGCTCGATGCAGTTGGCCCATGTAAATGCACGATGATCCATGCCAAAACGGTCAGCCCGACACACGCCTGAGCTGCTCGTACGACCTCTCTCGCACTGCCCACGGATGAAACGAGTACGAGTGCCGCAAGGTACAGAATTGCGACCGAGGATTCGTATTCTGCTATGCTGTCGATCCAGAAAACCAAGGCCGACATGGCGATGGCCATTCCCAGAAACAGTTGTCTTCGCAACCGCTTAGTCATCCATCGACGCCCTTGTCTAGTCCGCCCTCGCAGCGGCACCCACCCTTAATTTCGAATACATGTTTATCTGTTTTTTGTCGCGCGCCATCAAGATATCTCAACGGCGGCCGGGACACGGTATCTGCCACGGCATACACGGCGTATTGGCGCGGAATTGATTGGGACGTCCGGATGGAACGGCGCGATTGTGCAAGAATTAGAACTCGCCGACCTGCAGACTTCACTGATCCCAGATAGGTCGCGATATCGCGTGGCGTATCCCGCAACACGCTATGGAAAAACCGATGGACCACGCTCTGCACAAAGTTTCCTTGAATACTCCCACTGACCTTGGCGAGAACGCACGCGCCGACATCGCTGGAGCGCTGACCGCCTTGCTGGCGGACGTATTCGCGCTCTACCTCAAGACGAAAAACTTTCACTGGCATCTCTCTGGCCCCCATTTCAGAGACTACCACTTGATGCTCGACGAGCATGCCGGACAGTTGGTGGCAATGACTGATGTTATTGCGGAGCGCGCCAGGAAGATCGGTGGCACGACGCTCCGTTCCGTCGGCCACGCAGCACGTCTTCAGCGACTGCTCGACAACGATGCCGATTTCGTCACCGCCGGCGACATGCTTGCCGAACTCAAAAGCGATAACGAGCAGCTCCTGACGATCATGAGGGAAGTCCACGATCTCGCCTCGGAGCATCGGGACGTAGCCACGACGAGCGTTATCGAGGGCTGGATGGACGAGGCAGAAGGTCGCGTATGGTTCCTGTTCGAGGCAAATCGGCAGGGGTAACAAATCAACAGCCACGGTCAGAGCAAAGATCTCGCGATCGCCACGTCGGGCACGTCCTCCAGATAGTCAACCGCTTCGAGAGCGCTAAGGAGATGGCTTCGAGATGAGTTCATCTGATCAGAGGGTGAATGCAGGTATAAGCTGGTCGCGCACTTCAACGTAAACGCTCCCGCAGCCTGTCGTTTGGCAAGCTCGAAAGCCTGCTGGAGGAGCGCGCGTCCTGCGATCGGCGACGTCTGCATCGCTAATTCACCTCTGAGTCTTAGCACCTCCGCACCGCACCAATTTCCGTCTGGGATGATCAATTCGAGAAGATCTGCTTTCGCTAGATTACCTCCCATAACGAGTGAATTTTCAAAAGCGGTGCCCTTCAGAGTTGACACGGTCCCGTGGAAGGCGATCGGATTGTGCTCAAGTTTTGCAGCGATCACAGTCTCGTAGGCCTCCCCCCAGATTCTCCACCTCATAAGAGAGTTTTTGGTGGCCACCTCCCGGAGCATCTCAAGCAGTTTGATACCCGTAGCGATATCTCCAATCTCAAAAGCAGCTGGAGTGGCGGAGGCAGCTAGAAACAGGCATGTCGAGATGGCATGGTCTTTCTCAATCACCTCCTGAAATGCGTCGTCCAGCGTTGATCTCGCGGCGGAATAGCGCCCCTGGATCCAGTGTGTCTTAACGATGGTGCAGAGGGCGCTAATGCGCAGATCGAAGTTGCTTCCATGGTTGGGCGGCAGTCTCGTCGGTTCGGTGGGAGGGATTAAAGCAAGCCTGGCATGCTCCATGGCGCTGTTGAAGTCGCCCACGTAGTGATAGTTGTGATTGAGTAGGTGGCTACGCGCTTGCGGCGGGAACTGGCCGAATTCGGCGTCGAAGCGATGTACCAGATCGATTGCCTTCTGATAGTGACCGTTCGAAGTGTGGATTGCCGCGATCCCAATCATAGCACGCATCAACATCGTGCTGTCCCCGGCGTCCACGGCGAGGCTGAGCACTGTTTGATACTGCTCAATTACCTCGGCGTTTCTTTCGAATGTCTTCGAATGGTAGAGCGCGAGTCCGTAAGACATCCGGAGCCTCATTTCGAGGCTCACATCTGGGGTATTCCGCACCTCGAACAGCCGCAGGGCTCGCTCCGATACCGTGAGCTGCTCTGCAATCAGGCCGAAAGGAACCCACAGCGTGTCTGATGCCATGGCGATAGCGAAACCAAGTTCTTCGTCTCGATCTTCGAATAGTGTCCATTGGATGGCAGTGCGGACATCATGGACAAGCTCGCCAAACCGGGCACGCCAAATTGGTTGCTCTATGTCCCGCCATTCTTCGGTGGCTATTCGAAGTTTCTCAACGCAATATGTCGCGTGTGCTTGCCTGCAGGACACCGAAAACGCCGCTTCATCGAGCTTCTCGCGTGCGTATTCCCGCGTCGTCAACAGAAGGCGGAAATTTCCGCCCCGCTGTGTTGCCACAAGGAATGACTTGAGGAAAAGGCCATCGAAAGCTTCGTGGAAAGCATCGATGCGCTGCACGCTCTCCCAAATAGATAGAGCTGCGTCCGTCGTGAATGTGCCGGCGAAGACAGACAGCTTTAGAAGCAGTTCCTTTTCGTCGTCCGAGAGTGTGGAATAGCTCCAGTCGAGCGTCGCGCGCATCGTTTGCTGTCTGGGCGGCGCCGTTCGTCGCCCGCGTCGGAGGAAGGCTATCGGATCGGCCACCGAACGGTGAACGGTAGGCAGATCCATATCGAACAAGCGGGCCGCCGCGAGTTCGATTGCTAAAGGTATGCCGTCGAGGCTGCGTACTATGTCGCCTACGACCTGGAGGTCTTCCCGTCGGGAAATCTCCGCCCCGTTGCCCGCCAGGGCAGCCAGAGACACAAATAGCTCAACGGCGGGATAGGCGCCGAGATCAAAATCCGTTTCTGGGGCGATCGGAAAATCTAATGGCGGAATCTGCCTCACCTTTTCCATTGAGGTTCTCAGCGGCTCACGTGTTGTCGCCACGATCTGGGTCGTCGGCGACTCGCGTAGAATGGTCTCGGCCGCACTCGCTGCAGCGTCAACAACCCTTTCGCACCCATCAAAGAACAATACGGTATCCATTCGCGAGAGCTCGGCGAGAACTCCGGGGAGGACGTTGTCTCCGAAGGTGTTGAGCCCAAGGTGTGTCGCAAGTGAAGAGAGAAGAACCTCGCCATCGGCAAGCGTCGCCATGTCTACGAACACGACCCGTTTGTCTCCGGCAAGGACGTTGGCACAGATCACCGCCACAGCGGTTTTGCCTATACCTCCTGGGCCCGCGAGCGTGAGCAGACGGGTGCTCTCAAGCAATTCTAGGGTAGATCGGATGCACTCTTCTCTACCAACTAGCCTCTTCGGAATTCTTGGTAGGCTACCAATAAGGGGAGAAGCCATCGCCTGCGCCGCCGCAGCTATCTGCCCTTCTCTGGCAATCGACCGCACATCCGCAGCGAAAACGTAGCCGCGACCTGGGATGGTCTCGACATAATGTCTGGCCCGGTCTCCGAGCGTCTTTCTAAGAGCGACGAGATGCACTCGTAGCGAGCCCTCATCAACTATGGTCGTGGGCCAAACAAGACTGATCAGTTCCTCCTTGGTCACTACTTCACCCGCTCTGGACACCAGCGTACCCAGAATATCGAACGCGCGACCGCCAAGTCGCAACGGTTGCCCCCGCTCGGTCAGTCGTCGTTGCTCGATATCGATTTCGTAGTCGTCGAACTGAAGGAGCGACATAGCGGAAGCCTTTCTGGTCAGTCGCAGTTCTCTACTGGCGAAGGTCGGGCGAGATGCATTCTGACCGCCGCGATGATTTCCGCAGAATTCACGCCTGCCTGCGGCCCGCCGAACCCGATCCATCTGATGACGCCACGGCTGTCTACCAGGTAAGTCGCCGGAAAATGCGGTGCCTCGCGGGTGAGGTTGAATCCGTACAAGCGTGAAACGAGGCCGATCGGCTCCCAGTCGCAAAGGACGGGGAAATCAGCTGAAGCCTCGCTGCAGTGACGAGCCGCAACCTCACGATGGGCGCATATTATGCCAACCAACGTGACGCCCAGAACGCCGAGCGTCGGGGCAAGCGCATTGAGGGACTGGCTCTGCACTGACCAAGATGCCACAGCACTCGAATAGAAGTGAATAATCGACAGACTTCCAATGAGCTCCGCAAAACCAAGGGAGCCACTGTCGCAACGTGGCAGCACAAATGCAGGAGCGTATTCCCCTACTGGGATTAGTGCATTGAGGACAGGAAGAGTATCGAGCTTCCCCTCGCGATGGCGATCCTGGGCGGTGGTGACTTCATGCCAGGGTCTGGGAAGGGGATGGATGTTCGTCATTGCGTCGCCTTGAAGTGCCATGCCAGAGGTTCCGGCGGGGCAATAGCCGCTACCGTGAGGGCCGGTCTCGCCGTGAGCGGTGCCATGCAGTTCTCCACACCTATTTGCCGTATGGCGAACAGAGCGCGGGCACCCAATACGCCTGTTGCTATCTTCACTGAAAACGTGAGTTAGAGCATGTGAAATGTTGTTAAGTTTGAGCTTTATCGAGACAAGAAAGGGACGTTTGGCCCCATTAGGGCGGAACTAGTTTGCAACTAAAGGCGTTTCTGCCCGCAATCTAATCTGAGATGCCGGTACCGGTGTTGTACTTGGCAGGGGCGAGAACTTTGAAATCAATTCCGATAGTAGCGGTGGTCGATGACAATCAGGGCGTGAGACTGGCGATCGACGACCTTCTTAAGAGTGGAGGGTATTCGACAAGTAGCTTCTCAACGGTGGAGAGTTTCCTCAATTCGACGGCGTTGTGGGAATGTGAATGCGTCATCAGCGACCTCCATATGCCCGGAATGACTGGTGTTGATCTCATCCGAACGTTGCGCTCCAAAGGGATAGAGACTCCTGTCCTTGTCGTTTCTGCTCAAAGTGGCGGAACTCAGGCGGCCGAAGCTTCCATATTGGGGGCTTTCGCTCTTCTCGAAAAGCCTTTCCTGCCAGAGCGCTTTCTGGATCATGTCAAGGCTGCTGTCTGGCGTGGAACGCCTCATCGTATCGCACTAGGTTCCGGCATCTAAGCATCTGTCGAACGATATTTCGAAGAGATCCAACACCTGCAGGGGTATTGCGAATTGCAACTGCGAACGTCGCAAGCTACATCTTCTCGCGAAGGGATCTAGTTCGGCCACGTTAATACCGACTAGGGGAACCGCTGGAGTCAAGGGTCTCGTAGTGCAAGAGAAGTCGTCATCATCTCCGCTTATTCGCATTGTCGATGACGACAATTCGGTACGCGTCTCCCTTTTGGACCTCTTTAGTTCGATGGACTTGAACGCTATCGCATACGAATCCCCCAAAGCTCTGCTTGAGGCTGACGATCTCTCTACACCGGGATGCATCGTGCTCGATGTCCGTTTCTCCGGAGCAAGCGGGCTCGATTTTCAGTCCGACCTGCAAAAGGCGGGAAATCGGATGCCAGTAATCGTTGTAACCGGGCACGGGGACATCCCCATGACTGTAAGGGCGATGAAGGCCGGGGCGATCGATTTCCTCACCAAACCCTTCAGAGAGCAAGATTTGATCGATGCTGTGACAGGCGCAATCAAGCGTGACGAGCTGATAAGGGTACAGTCTCAATCTCGATCAGACATAGAAAAGCTTTGGGAGAGTCTCACGCCACGGGAGGTGGAAGTCACGAACGCCGTCGTCAACGGTTACATGAACAAGCAGATTGCAGGTCAGCTTGGGATCAGCATGGTCACCGTGAAGCTTCATCGCTCAAATGCGATGAAGAAGATGCGCGCGCGCTCAGTTGCCGACCTTGTCAAAAAAGCTGAGTTGCTCGCTCAAGTGCAGACCATGCATCAAGGGGAAGACTAAGCCGCTTGACCTACCAACTCCGATGCATCCCGCTCCGAGCGCGGCGCGACGTTCTTCATTTGACGCTGAGGAAAATAGGCGTGCTCGATAGGCGCACGCTGCATGGCGCCGGCCGTGGATCCACTGGTAGACACCCGCAGCTTTTCCGAGGCGTACTCCCTGATCAATCGTGGCAGCGAGTAGCTGCCGCCTCTTTGCTGCCCATCGATAAGCGATTTGACAATTAGCCCATCGAAGGCCTCTTCGAACTCGGCTGGTCCGAAATCACGCACATATCGTTCTCGCGCCAGCTCCTTTGTGAACTCCGCATCGAAGGCGGAAAGCAGACCGAGTAGAGACTGCATCTTGCTGTCGAGCAAGTCATAGCTCCAGTCGATGTTGGCCCTGAGTGTCTGTTGGCGTGGATGCGATGTCCGATTACCGCGCCGCAGCGTTCGGAGGGGGCGATCAAGCGAAGTGACCAGATATTCCAAGCCGAGGTCTGCGACACGGGAGGCGGCGAGCTCGATAGCTAGAGGATTGCCATCGGTCATGCGAACCACTTCAGCGGCAAGCATCAGGTTATGCGTGCCGTCGATAGCGAACTCTTCCGCGACCATTGAAACTCGTTCAGCAAAGAGCTGAATGCCGCTAAAGGCAGCCAGATCGTCGATGTCCTGTACTGACTCAGGGATGGCCAAGCCTTGGAGATAGAGCCTATTCTCGCCAATGATCCCAAGTGGCTCACGGCTTGTTGCCAGAATCGCGATGTCAGGATTTCTATCGGCAATTGATTCAGCGATTAAGGCGACCCGATCGATCGACCAGTCGCACCCATCGAGAATGAGAAGTGAAGACTCCTCACTTAGGCTTTCTACGACCTCGCCGAGCATTTCGGGCGTCAAGTTTTCTGCTTTGAAGGCCAAACTTAGTGGACCATGCGCGTCACCTGCGCCATCAGCTACATCGACAAATCGCACTCGGTCGTATGCATCTGAAAGGCGATGCGCGATCTGGATTGCCATGGAGGTCTTCCCCACGCCTCCTTGTCCTACGATGGTGGTAATGCCAGCGCCTATCTCGTCCGACCAGCGCGCGATCAAATCTTCCCGG